>JAAUYH010015790.1_pt1 | contig 22520 bp, 13 predicted proteins | sample 7278061 | NCBI WGS metagenome assembly JAAUYH01 (sample SAMN14350203, study PRJNA611818) | marine sediment metagenome | isolation source: surface marine sediment (0.6m) | place: French Polynesia: Moorea | collected 2018-08 | reverse complement strand
TGGGCGATGGGATGCTCGTTCCCTGGACAACCCATAGGGTACAAAATCGTTCCGGGTGAGAACTGTTCCAGTGCATGTTCAGCTCATTCAGCCCCTGAACCATGCACGCACTTCGCTCATGCGTATGAAACACAAAATTGCTCGTTCTTTCACAAGCCTAAAGTGCTGCTTGCTGACGCAGTTACAGGCCAGCATAGGTACGATGTGTGCGGTGTGTTGTGGCGCACGTACGTGGGACGACCCAGTCCTCGACCACGTGCAGAACCGGAAGAAAAACTTTGGCTATGGCTGGGCCCCGTGTTGGGCGCACTTGCGACGATTATCGGAGCGGTGTTGACACTGTTTTGGGCGAGACATGAAAGTTCGAGACGAGCTCCACCTCAGAATGAAGAGAAAGCAGATGATAGTATGGATAACTATAGTACTTCCGACCATTATGATCCTCCACCCTACGGTATGCGCGTCGGGTTCTAAATAAATTTATTGCTTGTTTCTTTTTCGTATCATTCAATACCTAACTTTCTTTCATTGCTGTGCTAGGCAACATTCAACTTTGTTGACTACCATTTCTCTCCGTTCATACTCCACGAACTACAGCAAATCATGTCAGTTGGATAACGGCACTATTATAGTGTCATACTACGATATCAGCACACGATCTAACCTTCTCTTTTCACCATGTCCAATTATACACATCCCATTGATTCCACGGATCCATATCTGTACAATACAAGGTCCGTGTCGTCCGAAATGTTCACTGTCATTACGTACAGTACAGCACTTCTCTTTACTGACAACCATGCTGAGCGTGGACATAATCACAATCGGTTGCGTCCTGACACTCGTTAATGACCTCTCAGGTCTAGCTCAGCTTGAAACAGTACAAAGCGTACTCTCCATAATTGTAGCTGATTCATAGAAACACTGTTTTCTCTCACGACTTGAATCAGTGCTCGATGTGAACCAGCCTGCATTTCTTGTAGGGTAGTAATTGTTGTGCATGATGCAACGCGTCAATACACCGAAACAGCCACAGCTGTAGCGGCATTTCTCGGCTTTCAAGTGATCCACAAGTCACCCGGCGTTTTATGTTATGGTAAGAAGGAAGAGTGCAAGGATAACTCTACGGGCTACCATGACGAATTTATGTAATCTTTGACAGACGTGTACTAGGAGAGCGTCCTTCACAGAAGTGTATCTAGATTGCGACGAAAAACATCTTATAAATAAGAAACCTTGATTGAAGGTATATTAGAAATTTGTTAGGTAATTCACAGATGGCACAAGTTATATTTTGATATTCAAATCCGAATGTCATGGCTTTAGACAATTCTTCGCAACTCATCGGGATAACGTTCAATCTTACTAGACTAGAAAACCACAATTCACAGCGCTTCCGCCGCCGGCAACCTTTGCCACTGCGGTATCTCGCCTTCTGCTCCTCCTCTAAGGAACTTTACTAATGCTACTTTAGCTTTTTATAGGAATTGATTAGTGAGTTGAAATGATGAATTGGTTCAAGCAATGGGATAAGCTGCTATTACTGATGACGTTCAGTGTGAGGTCCGAACAACACTAGATGTGACAAGAAGCCATGCAAGATCTAATGAAGTGGTTATGAGCAGTCAAAAATGCTAGACTTTCTTTGAGGTCGATTTAACATACTGTTACCTACCTAAACTTTAATGCCCGTAGCAGAAATTTTATTTTGATGACTGTCTGAGTCATTCTTGGGGACCTAATAAAAGAACATAAAATATTGAGTGGCATGCCAGTTAGATTTAAATATCTTGAATTAGTTTGGAACTGTTTTATTCATTCTTCGGAGAGTGAATAATTTAATTACTCACAAGAATTTTCCAATTACTTTATTCTTCATCTAACGGGACATCCCATCCAAGTCTAAAAGAAGCGTAGTTACTTAGTGACATATAAAAACCCTTCGGAATTAATTATTACAGAGCTCTGTAGTAGATTGAGACATTGTAGTCTTTGAACGTACAACTATGTTCTGAAATTTAGTAAAACAAGACAGACGTGCATACTTTCAATAAATATGAACACAAAAATATAGGCGCTGTTGTCGTAAGACCAGCACACCTTGTGGTCCTCCTCCAGTGTATGCAGCCATTCTTCGACGTACGCAACCTTCGGCACCATTAAGTGGACCCCAACAGGGTGAGCGATGCCTTAAAACAGAGAAATTCGGAATGAGAACGGCCGCACGGCCTTCACTTTGTGCAGGGCGGAAGCCTACCTGCTCAAGGCACTCGACAGAGTTTGCCCACGTCGGAGATGAGAGACATCTTTGTTATCTTAGCTCATATTGTTGTTGATAGTCGGTACCTTTAGTCAGTTCGAATTACTACACATGTGCAGGTCTCTACAATAATATTTTACTGCTGCCCGAGCCAATTACCCACTAGTAACTGTTCTGAAATTTGACCATACAAGGTCAAATTTTCTACTCCGTATTTGCTGACATATACAATTTTTTCAACAATTTCTGTCCTGTTCTGAAACACCTAGAATTCGACTTGGCCACTAGTTGCTGCACTTTTAAATTTCGGATACTTCCTATGTGTACAGAAATATTCTCTTGATTCTGCAGGCAATGGATAAGAGCATTTGTAGTGTGACAGGCGGAGACGGAAACAATACAAAACAGCGAAATTTCAGCAAAAAGTGTAAGAAGAAAACTTTCTTTGTTTGTCGTGCTGATTTAAGTCTAGCTCAATAAGTAACTCGAGAATAGTTTATGATTGATAGAATAATGTATGAAAATAGCCTCACGCTCAATCGAGCGCTTCAAATCGAATATTTTAAGTTCTCTTTCTTTCGGGAAGTGTATTTTCTTAGGTTCAATATGCTTGAAACAATGTGCTTGAATAAACGAAAGAGCAACAATCTTGGAAACCACTAATTGTTTGAAGATGCCCAATTGCAAATTTCAGGAAGGATAGTCTTACGAACCAATCTGTATTCTGCATACAGGAAGATAAAACCCGTAGGCCTGTAGCTATTTATTATGGGGTTTAGTGAGAAAGTAGTCACATTGCGCTCCAAACATACTATTCTTGAGAAAGAAGTCTGTTCCAAATGAGTGGGATAATGTTACCGAGAATTGATTAAATTATTCAAAAATTACATGAGAAAGCAAACTTGAGAAGTATTCAATGTCTTGTTTGCTAATTTAAAAACTACGTTGAACTTTTGACAGTTCAAGTTTCATTTTGACCGACATACAATCGCAATATAACCGAAAAATTCACTACCTGAAACATTCGTTTGCCGAAGGCATAGCAAATCTTTTTCGGTTTGTGTTGATTTTTAGGAAAATTATGAACGAGCTCGATGACAGTTTGTTTGAAGTTTAATGCCGAAATCGATGTTCTAGTGGATAATATGGAGCAGTTCGTAAGTGTTCATTCTAATGATCAAGTTAGGAATCTGCTCAAAACTTTCTGCTCTCTATGACATCGCATTATCTAAGACTTAGTGGTCGTTTTAGATTGCATTCCGGCTCGATCATTTATTTTTCCCAATGCGTCATATAGGATACATCAATTGTAAAGATTATTCTTAGAAATCGTTTCCTATTCCTAAGGAATACTAGTAGGCGATGGTTACCATGTTTGTCTAAAAACAATTCTAGGTCGCACACAAGGTCAAAAACGATTTGAGGCTTGTATTATACGCCTAAGGAAATTAGAAAAGGCATGCACCGATTGAACTTAACTTTGCAACAATCTAGAGGTCTTCAAATTTTCAGGCATGGTTCATGCTAAAGAATGTGGGTTAGAGTATGACATTTTTCAGAAGAACAATTAGTCTTGTAATAAAGTATTATTGCACGCGCATATTGCACCCGTTTGTATTATTATTGGCTTCACTCTTTAGTTTCAGAACCATTTTTGGTTCCGATGAGAGCAGCTCTAGTTATGGCGAATAAGAATACAGTATGAAATATGCCAGAAATTTAGTAGATGCTTGTATAAGCCTCTTCCAACCTACAGATACCGATTCTAATGAGGAACTTCAAACTGATGATTCAGTATGGTCTGAGTCCTTATAATTTGATCTGACACTTTGTCGTTGTGACTCCAGCCATAAGTGACCATTAATTCGATGAATGATGATCTAAGTAATTGAATCCATAATGGTCCTCTACGATACAGTTTGGCTTTGAAATACTGGGTTCAATGACTGATATGTATATAAATATTCAGAACACGAGTTCGCATGTACGCTCTGCTGCTACGAAAGTAAAAATGATAATTCAGCATGCGCTTTATAACTCACTCCTGGCTTTTTAATTAGAGCTTATGAGAAGAATCACTCACTGAATCCCGATTTTATACTGCAGAGTGATCCAGAATTTGTAGAAGAAGATAAAAAAATTTTGGGTACTTCACTATTTCATGTGGAAGTCATTTCCACCACGTGGCTTGATTTCTTTCAAAAGATTGTATAATGAATTTCATGCCTACAGCATCAGTCCTATGAACTGATTTCATTGCATACACATGACTGAAACATTCAAATGAAGAAGAGATGTAGTTTGACTCTAAGAAATTTATATGATATCCGCTTCAACCCAAGTCAATCAGATTCCAATTTAGTTGAATCAAACAATGGTTTCTGCGATTATTAGATTGGTTTTCAACTTCTATGAATATTTCTCCGTTCTGGAAAAAACAAGATTGCTAGCTTCTTACTGAGCAAGTCAAATCAAATGACTTCCTGCAATGAATCAACATCTCTGCTTCAACACCGAAAAAAAGTTCTAGATCACCTACTTTTGATACCGTATCGCTTCCGAAACAATAGTTTTCTCTTCTTCTTTACACATCTAGTCAGTACAGCACTGGAAATATGGTTCTGCTAGCAGAACAGTGGAATGCTAATTTTGTAAATTAGAAAATGCGAATGTTATTCGGAGATAATTTATTCAGATTAATCTAACGCGTCATGTTACACCATCTGGTACTGGACTTAGGCTTTGCAGGTCGGTCTCTACACCGAATGGACCTCGGGGAAAGATTGCGAACACTTCTTCCTGAATCGATCTAGTGTGATCTGCCAGTTTTCGTTTCTACTGTTGTTTCCATCTCACGAAAGTATTAAGCAGCATATCGGCATCGTTTCCTAGTGAGATAAGGTGGGTTGAACACACTTGCTTCCCCAAGTTACGAATACTTATGTTTCTACTTCAGAATTCAGGTACTCACTACCATGTCTATGGCTTCTTCACCCCGCACATGCTTCTGCTCTGAATCTTTTTAACCTGGCTGTCTGTTTATTTCATGGTACGAGTAGACTGTATTTTATCTTGAGCCGAATTCTGGTAACTGCTATTGCACTTTTGATGCTTTTCTCCAGGATAAGTTTAGCGCACGAATTCGTACAAATTGAAAACGAAGATGCCTTCCTACTTGTACCTATCGTGACAATATTTCCGTTGGTAAACCCTATGAGGGTCTGAAGCTTTAGCTTCAAAATTCACCACATCTTAACTGGTAGAATTTGACATTCATCTGTTAATCGCAATAGATAAATCAAAGAAATCGTACATCTAGGATGGAATACATTGCGCAGATTACCTGAAGTTATGCGGTAATTTTCTCTTGTGCTTGTTGATATTGAGGCGTCCCATCTAGAATCGATCAGTTTCAGGTTCTATCTGGGGTTTCAATAGACTCCAACTTCAAGCATGAATAGCATTATCTTTCGTAAGCCATTGAAGTTTGATTCAGGTCTTTGGACTACAACACAGTCAAGACAGTTGATAGCGTCAAATAATTTCTTAAAATTAGTTCACCAATTTCCATATTGTGATATCCGATTTTACGTTCTTATTCTATAAGCGAAGAATAAAGTAAATGCTTGAAATAAATTCGTCCTTTACAACTAATAATTATTCTGCAATTAAATTTTTAGACTCGATGGTCTAAATTTGTACAGTACTGCGGCGATGAGAAATATGAACTACTGGAATTTACAAACGTACAGCGGGACATCAAGAAAGATATTGGTCCTCAGATGCCGATCTGGGCCGATCCATAATTATCAATGCATCGGCAACTGTTCCAGCGACATATCCCTTGTAGAAACATAAAAAGTAATCGGTTGTAAACGTGTTATATGTTTAAAAAGAATCTGTCCGTTTAGACTCTCTAAATTGTGATAGAATTTAATCTTTGGGAATCATGTCTTTGATTGTGGACTCTCAACCGTTTTCGAGCACGAAACATTACCTGTTCCCCAATATCAAGTTCAAGGTGTAACTGATGTTCAGCCCGAAGAATGTTCAAGTTTCAGCAGAAAGTTTGTGAAGTAACCTGTCCAGTGGAATCATCCATGGTTCGTGAAATTGAGTCCAGAAAATGTGCATTGCTCTAGCATGATATTCCTCTCATTCCTTTCTACTCATTGATTCTTCTCAAATCGCCGTATTTAAAGGGGATTTAGAGAAGACTAGATTCGGTTCGAAAGAAATTTGGTTCAAATGTCTCTTATTAAGCATGAAAAGCTAAACGCAGGAAGTTTCTTCATTGTATAGTGTGCACTAAGACTCGGCCTATGTACATTTATTGAAGTCCGGACTTCCTCACCTCAGTGCTGATCCACCCCATGCAGGCTGGTTTTGCTCTAACTACTATACCTGTCCATTAGAAATGGACTTAATGCATCTCTACTACCGCTGGGTGAAGCATTACAGTGAGTGCGCAGCCCTCACAATCAAGGCGATTCTTGGAGATCTGACCCTAGTCATTGATATTTCTTTGAGTGTCCGAGCAACTAAATCCCACGAAGGGCGAAGTGTTGTGGCAACAAAAACTCGTTTGAGGCTGTAGCGGTGACATCCTTTCCAAGTTTATGTTCCCGTTTCGGTTGGTTTTCGTTTAGTTACACTATGAGCAATGTGGCGCACCAAATAACTTGTTCTGTCCTTATAACATTGCTAAATTTGAAGCAATTAGAGGAAGTATAGTTCTACATACTTTACAGATCGTGCAATTATGGAACCACAACGATTCATGAGTCGAATATTTTCCTCGCTGAATCTCAAATTTCAGGATGAATCGTTGAGATTTCGTTTCTATGTAGATGATATTTTTACAACTTTACAACACCAAATTTCTCATTACACATCAGCAGGAAAATCTCACGGTTCAGGATTGTTAGGCGCTCGCACATATCACTATGAAACTCCCAGACTTGTTTAGTTTGAAAATATAGCCATGGTAAAAGCAAGAATTCGTGGTTCGTCGGAAGTATCCCTGGCTCTTTCGATGATTTGTGAGCATTTCTAATTTTTTTACTGGCAGCGTGGCCTAGCATCAGAACATCTTCGAACCCATTATTTTTTCTAAACTATCAAAGTATTAATTTGATATTTCAAATCGGGTCTTCATCATTAGTGTATTATTCCATAGGCTTATTATTTAAAATGATGTTCCAGCCAGCATTTTTACTATCGCCTAGCATTAATCCGGTTGATACTGGTGACCTTCAGCGTGGACGCTAACGGTTTAGTACAAACTGGACTCATTCGCTTGTAAGCATCTAACTCGGTTTCTCGACTCCATATTCAGATGATCTCATACACCTCCAAGTGAGTGTTGGGACTCTTGCAAGAATCGTCGCCTTATTGGGCCAGGAATTTACAGTCCTGCTTCCATATAGCGGTTCTATGTGGTCAATCGATCATTTGCAACTGCCGAGATCTTTTCAGAATGTATTTACGACGAATGTGGTCATACAGGTGGGATTCCCTGCTACGAATTATTTTTCACCTGCTTACCTACTCTAATTTTTCATATTTCAGGGACGTCATCGGATAAATAGCTAATAAAATTTTTATACTTAATAAACATAGGTTCTTTCTCTTCCCATCAAGAAGCTAAGGTAAAAAATGAAGATACTAGCACAAATAATACGCTGCGGTCTCTACTATTCATTTGTTAAGTTCCGTCGCTTCAAGTCGCGGCACATTTCACGCCTACGCATCTACCGCAACTTCTGCGGTGCTCGCTGAGTGCACGATTCACTAATCCCAGAAAATCACTAGCCCCGCACTTAACCTTCTCCCTTCTAGATTCTCTCAGGCCCGTCGCACGAACCAAAGACCGTTCCTCAACGTCATCGATTCGCTAGATTCATTTTAATTCATCGCAAAGAATATTATTTAATCCCTAGTTCATATTGACAGATAGCCGGGTTTAATTGTTTATAAATAAATATCCAATCCAACATCGATAAATGGCACATGTATTTTGTAACATCTATTTTCATTGTCCTAGTGCAGTATTCAGAATAACCTCCGTTCCAGCTTTTTCGGTAATGCATACCATCCTTCACCTAGCAAAAAAACTACGATGGAATAGTATTCTTTCCTCATTGGATTGAAACTCTGTTTCTGCATTCATGTCAAATTCATATTGTACGTACAATCCAATTCTTGAACAGTGCGGACAAATAAAATTAAAAATTAGTATAAAGGTTTGGACAAACACTCCTGTAAGTTTTTCTACTTCGAGATGTTACTCGTTTGCTTCGGAATAGCTCAATTCGCCATTTGGTTGCAATGATTTTTTGCCTACCTCTCAACAGCTTGTTGATATTATTTTCACTTGTTTGGGCAGTCCTGCGTACTATAGTGTAACAAGCTAGCGATTTGTTTTATCTAACTTTAATTTCTCGGGTATATCAACAAATATGTATCTGATTCCTCCATGCATTCATCACTTAGGCGTTCAGCAAACGTTTTTCAGGCACAGCATATAAAGTTCCAATAAATATAATTACTGTTGTTTTTCTTTTTATGTTACCACAATGTTTACATATAAAAAGAACGATAAGAATAAGATGTGTTGCATACATTGCGACAGCAGCTGTTCTAGTGAAGTGCTCCATATTTACTCTCTTGATTTAAGCCGAAAGATTCTATGAACTGCACAGAGCGATGTATGATGGGACAGTAGAGATTGAATTTTCTTATAATATTTTCGGCAGTGAAACAAAATTTTCTAGCTCTTGTCGCCTTATCGACAACCTTAAGTTTCTGTTTCACCTAAAGTATGCTCATGGTGAAGACCGGATTCTAGTGCTCTTCCGTTTGCGAAACTAAGAACTACATCAAGTATTTTTCAATCATGCGTGACTTGAAACGAAGTGGATCCTTGTAAACAGGGATCTTGATCATATTCTACCTTCAAGAAAATGAATAATAGGCTTCTCTATCACCCTAAAACTCAGGTATTTCTTCATCCCCGATACAGGACTGAGATAGTAGCCGGAGATACACGTTATTCGGTATCCACAATTTGAGGTGTGTATTGCTGCTCTCGAAGTCCGTGCATTGACTTCTGCTTTGCTTTGAAAAGTCATCTCCTATTAAACCTGTTACATTTCCGTGAACTATTCTTGAAACCGACGACCCCTCGAGTAGGAACAAAAAAGAGCTATAGATTTATTTACAGTCCGACACGCCGACTGGGCAGTGGAGCATCGTAAGTGTCGAAAGCACTATAATTATCCGGGCTTTCATCTGAGGTTTTGTGAGCCGGTGATGGGAGTCGTTTCAAAGTTTCATGTCTTGCCCATAACAGCGTTAACACCGCTCCGATAATCGTCGCTACCGAGCCCAACACCGGACCCAGCCATAGCCACAGTTCTTCTACCTTTTCCTTTTTCGGTTGAGGAGTGGATCGCCCCATGTTCGTGCGCCACAGCACACCGCATACGTCGTACTTGTACTCGGCCGAAATCGCGTCGTCAAGCTGCACCGTAAGCTTGTGAAGAAACGTGCAATTTCGTGTTTCATCCGTATAAGAAAAATGGGTGCACTGTTGGGGGCCTGCATGATTGTAACATTCGCTAGAGCAGTTCTCACCCGGAACGATTCTGTAGCCTATCGAAGGCCCCGGGAACGTGCATCCGAACGCCCACTGCGCGTCCATGGATTTGTTCCAGTTGAACGCAAAAATCGGCGGTATCATGAGCGCCGAGAGCAACAGTGTTGTAATGGGCATGGCGAAGCGTAGTGCTTTGTAGGCGATGGGAATGTGCTACAAATTTCATGTGTTTTGGTGTTAATGTGTATCGGCACTGGAATCGTGCGGCGAGCCCAATGTTTTCGGCTAGAATTTGCCTGTTTGAAGTCCATAGCAATGCAAACTTGACCTATGAGAGGTGAAGGCTCAATTCAATATCTGAGCCTTCATAATCAGCCTTCTTCTTATTGCGACGTTAATTCTACTTTATCTCCATCTTTTGGGTCACTGATATGAATGTGGGACTTTGACAAATGCAGCGTGCACTTTTAGTGCTCCACATATATTCTAAAGATGTGAGAGAGACCGAAATTTCTTCTCGTCTACAATGTATTATCTTACATTGGTACTGATTTCAAACAACGAGCGGATCCATCAATTAATCTCGTACTGCCTGCAAATATTATGAAGTGCAGAACATTACCCGTACGAAACAGTAAAAAATATCTTACCTTGTTATTCATGATGATCACTGCAAAACAGCAGTTTATTTCATTGCTGTGTTATGCCACATTCAACTACTGTACTGTAGAGTGTTTTGGAGCAGGCCCATCATAGAGCGAGTGCATCCAAAGACAATAATTCTATTTATACCATCAAACGAGGTAGTTTCTCAGAAAGTTGATTGGATTCATCAAAACAATAGAACGCGACTAGCTTTCATCCTCAATAGTACTCGTGAAACTGTGTACTACTAAGACCATTCCAAAATTCGTCCTTATTGCAGGGTCTGTAGCGTTGATGATACTTTCCATTTGAGAACCTTCCAGTCATCGACAGCAAACTCGTTGTGAGATATTATCGACCCGGTACCTGTCGAATAGTTATTCATTTATGAGGTAAGCCTCATCTGAGAACATTTGCATGCGATGCATAATGTTGACCCGAGGTCCAAGAAGTCATGAACAAATTCGGCACAACAAAGATCGAGGCATTATTACACAAAGTCAACGAATGTATGACTATTGAGAAAGCGATTTGATAGTAATGAAGGAAACGTTTGTATAATGAGATCCTCGCAATGGAATCCCTGCTAGTATCATCCGCAATGTTAGAAAAGAAATCCATATATTCCGGTAGCTTAACCTATTTACAAGTTCTAGTCAAGATGAGCTCAAATAGATACATTGTTGGGTCTCCGATGCACCTCAGACATGTAGCTTTACAAGAACTGCTTTTAACTTCCGTTCTCGCCCTCCTCTGGTCATCAGTGTCACACACCGAAACATGATGAAAGGAACAATCTTCGCAATCTTGCTTCTCACATTCACCGCCACCGTCAGTGCTCGCCCCTCCAACCGCTGGCCGGTGATATTCCATGACAATTTCAATGGGCCATTGAATCTGAAAAAGTGGGGTTATGTGATCCGCAATCCGGGATGGGTAAACGGAGAAAAACAGGCGTACAACTACAAGAATGCATTCACCTACAGAGGGGTGCTTAACATCCGGCTCATCAAGCATGGTTCCAAGTGGTATTCCTCCCGTCTGACCACGAAAAACAAGTTCCGCTTCGCCTACGGCCGCATCGACGCGCGTATTCGCTGCGACCGTGTGGCCGGCCCGTTCCCAGCTGTGTGGGCACTCGCGGAGCACCACTCGCGCTGGCCGGAGAATGGGGAGATTGATCTGTTTGAGATGCAAACGAAATGGAACTACATCCCATCTTCATTGCACTTCCCGGCACGCCACGGCGGTAATTCTCTAAGTTACAAGGACTACGATGTGAACACGAGCCGTTGGCGAGTATACTCGATGGAATGGACGCCAACGCGCATCACGTTCTATCATGACAACCGCAGAATCGGGCAGTACAATCGACCGCGTCGCTTCAACCCGCACAACTGGCCATACACCGGAAACAACAAGTTCAACCTGATCATCAACAACGCAATGCATCCGAGTTGGGGTTCTGCGCCCAAACGCAACTTGAGGGAACATATATTGCAGGTCGATTACATCACGGTACGTAGTAAGTGGCGGCAGTAAGGTTCTCGACGGATCAGGTGCAGTTGATTGTGCAAGTATAGAAACAAGGCCTAGCGTGGCTAGTAGATTCAAGTTTGAGCGAATAATCCGTCGCCGCATTGCACATTTCAATAAAAAACCGTTAACCAAAGAAACTCAGTTGGAATGGATCGTCTTTTAGTAGCAGTTAGCGAGAAACGTTAAATGAGTAACAGTACAGGTTGCACCTTTCACTAGATTACGAGTTCTCGGCATTTGACCTCCGTTTGATAAGAAAAATGACATCTAACCTTCAACGGAAGCAGCAGTTCTTTTTCTATGATATGTTGTATGATTATCTTTAGTATGCAAGCAGCGAAATTGTAGGCTTCTCGAGCTGGGTTCTATCTACCTCAACTACAATGAATTTCAGTTAGATTACTACAACCTCAAATCAGTTTCATTCCGTTATTATCAAAGAATTCTTACCGATGGACAAGTTGTCGAGATAATGGTGGCGAAATAGAGAGCAAATAGAAACTCCATTTCTAAATACCGCAATTTAAGAGGGTCACTTTTTACCACACAAGGACAACGGCTCCGATTTATCACTGCTTAGATGATGAAACAGTGTTTTACCGTAACAATGATTTGATTGACAACAAACGAGTGATAATGCTCGGCTGGATTAATCAAAAGCCTTCACTCATATCAGTGACCCGTAAATGAGGGAAAATGCAAAATTACAAACACAATAAAAAAAAGCGTATTTTGAAGGCACAGATATTCTATTGACTCTTCACCTCTCATGGGTCACGTTTGAATGGCTATGGACTGCAAAAACACAATTCTAGACGAAATATTCGACTCAGCGCTAAGCTCCCGTACTTCACAAATCAATAACAAAACGCATACGCTTCCTTGTACATTCTAATCCCCCGCAGAACGTCACCCCACGCTATGTTCACAGCCACACTGCTACTCGTGGGGCTACTGCTGCCGCCGATTTATGCCTTCAACTGGAATAAATCCGACGACGCGCAGTGGGCGTTCGGGTGCACGTTCCCTGGGCCATCGATAGGTTACAGAATCGTTCCGGGTGAGAATTGCTCAGGAGAATGCTATTACCATGCGGGCCCGCAACAGTGTACCCACTTCACCTACACGGATAGAACGCAAAATTGCACGCTCCTCCACAAGCTTACGGTGCAACTTGGTGACGCGATTTCGGCAAAGTACAAGTACGATGTTTGTGGTGTGTTGTGGCGCACTAACGTCGGGCGATCCACTCCTCGTCCGAGCAAGGATCAGGTAGAAGAGCTATGGCTATGGCTGGGCCCGGTGTTGGGCTCAGTGGCGACCATTATTGGAGCGGTGTTAACATTGTTTTGGGCGAGACATGAATCTTTGAAAGGACCACCCCCATCACCGAATCAGGGCACCTCTGACGAAAGCACGGATAATTATAGTCCTTTCGACACTTATGATCTTCCCCTGCCCAGTCGCCGTGCTGGGTTGTAAATTAATCGATAGCTTCTTTTTGGTGTTCACTTGAGTGTCTCAGTGGCGAGTTCGATCGAGCCACACTGTCGTCGTAGAAACAAGTGAGGAGTTTCGTGGTGTGCGTGCAATGTAGGTGCTCTTCAGTACAGGAAGTCCTTGTAATAGGTGTCCCTCATAGCTATGCGCTTTATCCGAGGTAGCACTAGATCCGAGGTACGTAAATTAGAGAAGTCGTGGATTCCTAGCTGAATTTAGCACCACACCTCAGCAAAAACAAAAATTCGCAGCCTGCACTTGAAATGGGGCACGTCGTAAAATGAGAGGCGCTTTATCCGAGGACCTCCTGTACGTGCGGTAGAAATTGCTGTGAATAATATACCACGACACCGAAAACAGCAGCACAGCACACTCGTCATATGGTGTTTAACAAATGAGCACAAGGACGACAGTGAGTACTTCACGATAAATTTCATGCGAGCAGATTCAGAAATGGACATCGCTGTAGGACGGTAGCGGATATTCGATATCAGATCCTAGTATTGTATGAAGCACTGTGCAAAGGGATCGTACATTTTTTTCATTGCTGTGCTATGTGAAAGCGGTCAACTTGGTCGCCAGTTCTGTTAGTTTACACTTGGAAGGAACACGGCAACAAAATCTCCTCACCCAGACAACAATACTAACTACCATAGCACGGTATTGAGACACAATCTCGGCTTGTTTATTCAACACGTGCAATCATACGGATCCATATCTCTACAACCTCCGTATCGTACCGCTGTTCAATACCGTTACCTACTTCTCTTTGCCGACAAATTTGGCAATTGTGGACACAACCACCTTCGGCTGCGCGGCCAGGCCCTCGGTGACGATCGACTCGGCGCAGCTTAGTTTGGGGCAGTACTTGACGTACTCGTAGTGCTTGTAGGTGATGCACGTGGCGTACACGAGGTGGCAATGCGGCTTGCACGCCTTTTTACATACCTCTTTCCCTTCCACCTCGAAGCAGTGCTCGACGCACACCGCCTTGCACTTCTTATAGGGACAGTCGTGCTTATGCGCGGTGCGACGCGGCACTACACCGCAACGATCCCAATTGTAGCAGCACTTCTCAGCCTTCCAGTGGCACACGTCGCCCGGGATTTTGGCATGGGCCAAAGTGAGAAGAGCGAGCACGAAGAAGACAGTGTAGGATATCATGGTGAATGTGTCGATAGGTGTTGAATAGGTTATCGTAGGTGGTTGGTGGTGCACGGGTCATGACCTGCATTTTATATCCCTTTCGCGAGGTAGCAGGATGAAGCGTACGATGTAATCGTTGTAGTATTCCATTAAGAATTACTGCACTGTTCAAGGATGGTGACGTGACCACATCTCCTAACGAGCCCCAAACGCCGCACCACTATATGAACACAGAGAAACACAAACAATATCAAGGACTTTACAACAGTTTGCTATTACAACTACACTACATCATTCATGACGGCAACGCCGACTTTAGCACTTGCGCTTTAAGCAGTAGCGGTCATGACCATCGCCGTAACAGACACGGCAATACTTGGAGGACTTGCTACGACGACGAGGTTTGTGGGAATGGCTGCCTTTGTAGCTGTGGCTGTGCGAGTACGACTCGCTGTACTTCTCTGTGTACTTGTAAGAATACTTGTGGGTGTGACGTCTCTTCTTCTTCTTCCTGCAACTCTTCTTGCGGCAGCGACGCTTCTTCTTGCCACAGTACTTCTTGCGACAGCGGCGACGCTTCTTCTTCTTGCTACGACGCTTCTTATAACACCCACCCTTGTAGCCACAGTCACGATACTTGAACCCCTTGCAATGCTTCCCGTAGCAGCTGCGAATACGGCCGTACTTGAACGTCTTATACTTCCGGCGCGGTTTGTGGTCGTGCTTGCCGTAGTAGGGGTGCTGATGGTAGTACCAGTCACTGCCGGATCGGGCGGTGGTGGTGATCTTCTCCGCCGCGATCTTGGCCGTCGGTGATGTCGGGGCAGCTGCACATAGTGCTGCGAACGCTATCAGGGCGACTAGGAATATTCGAAGCCACGCCATGGTGCTCAGCCTACCGACGATAAAGATCACCAGGTTATATACCGAGGAAATGTTGTCGCTGACGACGGCCAGCGTCGAATGATCGTACAGCGCGAAGGATCTAGCAGGTAAGACTTGTTCGATACATCGCTCACCACGCCCTAGCGCGAAATACAGAGGTCGATTGGTGCGACTACACTATATTCGCGATTATACAGTAACCCCGTAAGCTACGTGTACACGCGATCTCGCCGTGCCGTGTGTGCGGGATGTGGATCATATCTCGCGATTGTACCATCCGTGCAACGTGGACTGAGATACTGTCCGCATTTTTAGCCGAGCACAGTACTGTACAGTACAGCATGACGCGTAGCAGGGAACGGCTCCGCACTCGCTCCGGACGGGCCTGGTGGGTTGGTTACGGATACTGTAGCACCTGCGACGCAACCGTGATTTCGTCAATGACAATCTACTCTGGGCCGCAGCGGTAAACAGCAGAGGAAACGAAGGCTTGAACCTCGAATAGAACGAATATGGAACCGTTCTAATTTACGTACACCAGGCATGATTTCCCCGCACATCGAGTATAGTACCGTAGACTCCACTTCATGTCGCTCTTATCAATCTTCATCGCTCCCAGTGATGTGTCTGGATATTAGCACCCTTGGCGAAGGGGCAGGACCCCAGAGGCAATTCCTTCTGAGTCCACAAATTTAACGACGACCAGTAATTCGACGATGGTTATTTCGCTTGTACCTCAAGGTTTGGATCTGAGGAATAACAAGAAGCGAAGTGATTCGCGCGATACCTATCAAAAGCAAGCCGTGATTCATCGTCGCTGAGCAGAGAGACGAACGAAGTCATGGTCGACGTAGCTTGAGAATTCGACTAAGCTCGTGTCGCAAACACATTGGCATCTTTTTCATAATGACACACTCGTCTCACATTAGCCCTACGCTCTTCACCTACGCGCCCCGCTCGCGCCCGGACGCACGAATACACCTGACACTCGCGAGTGTCACGTCACCCATATTAAACCGTTTGCTTTGGTCCGAAGAGGCACAGTATCGAAATGAACTGCTCATGCGGTGTAGTCGTCGTGCTTATCGTGGTTTCGCTGCTATGCAACACCGACGCCGCGAAGATCCCGGAGCTGAATGCCGTCAAACACACTGGTGGCCGTCATGGTGCCGGTTGGCGTTGTCATCAACTTCATCACAGTCATAGACATGCGTCGACACAGAACAGGCGTGGTATGAATTGAAGTTACTCCCACAGCTACTCCTACTGTACGCCAGTGTCGGCATGCACTGTACGGGTAACTGTCGGCGACGAATTCGCCCCCATCATCATCGGAAATTCGACGGCGTACCAGCGGCCGTAGATATCGTCACAAGCGTCAGCCGTACAAGGTACACTGCGCCCGTACACATCCTGACAGCCGAGACATTTTTCTTACTCGCACTTGGTCAGCACTACCGTCGTCATCGTCGCCACTAGAACCTCCACTATCGCCGTCGTTATCGCCACCATTATCACCGCGCTTGTACACGCTACTGCCTCAAGTGCAGAGGCCACGGCCGTCGTCGATACTGTTTCAAGTATCTTTGCAAGCCCCATCATTGCCGTTACTAGTGTCTACGTCGCTTCATGCGACAAAGAGTGTGGTGCAGTTTCTTAAACTGTTCCTCGTGTTCTTGTACAATACTACCTCGGTCCTATGAAGATTGACACAATTTTGGAATTCGATTTCACAACAATGCCTCTTCATTTCACTTCGTAGCATTGAGCATCATAGAAAGAGAGCGAGCTATCACAACCCTTTACGTTTCCTAACATGCAGAATCTAGGCACCAACTCATCATACGTTTTCGTGTTCATCGTGCTTTATTCAAATGTTTTACAGGCACTGGCATTTTTCGTTTTGTCCCATATTCTAGACTCTGCACCGTGGCAATGTCATCACCCAAGTATCTCAGACATGCGCAATGAAGGAAGATATGCTTTTTACGGATTTCTTTAGAAAGGCACGTGTAATGTCGAACTTTGTAGTAGAACTACTCCACAAGCATTATCGAAATTTTTGTATCTGGTTCGGCCGTGTCGAGAGCATTCAAAGAAGGATATGCAGGTTGCTGATAGTGCCTCTGTAAAACTGGTTCATAGTGGAAAAGAAACAACCAAAGCAGGGCAGGCATTTTCGGAGAAGCATAGAATCAAATTCGATTAAAACTTTGCACATTTAATCGTGTGTCAATCCTCAATGGGAAATTCATAGAAAACAAATACCGGTACTAAAAGCTAAGTTTGTCAGTCATTGTGGCACGGAGATACTGTAGTACTGTACTTGATCGAGCCCAGAACAGACGCAAGGCGACATACTGTACATACGTGCACGGTGGCATACGTTATCCGAACAAGAAGAATCAGTTAGGTCGTACGAAAGACACGTTGCACCTTCTTGCTTCAATCCCCACAAGGAAACGTATAGATTACGGATTTCTGAAACGGTCATTGCTGGAAACGCGGATTAATTTCTGTACCCAATTATAAATCGAATCCGCTCGGAGATCCTGCATCTGTAGCGCAAACATGAAGGACGCACATCTACGCCGCCGAAAGAGGGAGTGCCAATGCTTCGTACCCGCGCCAGAAATCGAGGCTCGAGTGGTGACGCAGCCTACGAAACAGGAGGAGTTATCCGGGACGGACGGCTGCACGGTGACTGTGACGGCGCAGGACGACCAGTTCGCGACGCCATGTTCCAGACGACCGGGGAGACCACACACGACAATCGTATTCAGCCGAAATGGGAGCGCGAGCCGGTTCCTTCCGTTGAGAGCAATCGGCTGTTTACAGATCGGTACATCAACACCGGGCGGTTCGTGTGCCGCAACATCGTGGCGTGCGTGCAGTCGAACGGGGCCTTGAGCATCTGGTGCACGAGTTCCGCGCAGTGCATGGAGTCGATATCTTTCAAGAAGATAATGCTGGGCAAGGAGATATGCAAGATATCTGATTCGGAGTTCGTGGTGAGCAGCAGGGAGGGCCACTTGTACTGGTTCACACATGTGCATGGCACGCGTGTGCAGCAGGTAAAGCGCACCTTCATGGCACACCGTTCGCACATCACTGACAGCACGATGTGCGATGGGTTGCTTGTAACTGCGGGAGTTGATGCGAGGGCGATAGTTTGGAGCGTAGCTACGAAGACGCGCGTGGGTACACTATACCATGACCATGCGGTAAGCAATGTGGCGATATCTAGCCGGTACATTGTGACGTATATCATCGGGTGTGAGGTGCGGGTGTACGGTAGGGAGGAAGGGTTTCCGTTGCGTCATGTTTTTCCGCTCAAGTCATCTTTCCGCCTCAAGTTCCTTTCTGATGCTGTGCTGTCGTATCACGATGCCGAGCGTGGCTCGCTTGTGCTTTACGACGTAGACGCGCACAAGGTGTCGGGTGACCTTGAAGTCGGAATCACGATGGTGCCGGATTATGAGGCGCTTGATGACGGCCGTATCGTGATTGCTGGTGTCCCGAGCGGGGGTGGCATGGTTCTTACCGTGCCCATGTGGTTCAGAGAACTCGTATTATCGCGCCGAATACAATGACAAGATTCTGAGGCCTGTTGATGGCTTCGGGGGAGGTCATGGATGTGGGAGATGTAGAAGCATGTTTTCGTGCGCGGTTCTACACATTTGTGAGCGATCAATGGAAACTCAGAGTGATACCCACTGTCGTATCATGTTTATACTCTCTGTCAGCGTTGTTTCGTACAGAAATCGAAGTGCCTCTACTCATTCGTTCATCCCTTAAGCTTCGAAACGAAGCGGGTGTTAACTAGAGTTGTAAAATATCTTCCATTCCATTTGCAATATCGTTCAGCATTTAGTACAACTTAGATTTGTATTGCAGTTCGTATGGTCAAGTTGTTGAGCGTGATACTGCGTGCATATGTGGAGCCGAAAATGAAACTCATGGGATGTGAGTACCGTAGTCAAGAATCTAGTCATACCGATACGACATGCCCCCTTTACATTTACCACATTATCTCCAAGCTTCTTGCTTGCGACCGTCTCGGCCTTCTAAGAAATCCAATGAGCGGAATGTCTGAAGAATTGCAGAAACCGAGTGTCCAAAATTCGTACAGTATTGCAGATAGCTCAAGTACGTATTGCAACACAGTGAGCATGGTGGCTCAGTTCACATCGAAATCGCAGTACAGAATTGCATCTGGGTTAAACATACCAGCGCATCAATCTTTCCACTGCGGCATCCCACAGACAACACCCGGGTGGGCAGAAAGGTCCCTCTCTCGAGCACATTGTGTGTGTACTCGGGCCGAAGCCTTTCTTAATGTCGTAAGGGAACGTCTAGCTTATCGACGGGCCAAATCCATCCGGCCACCGTCTCATGCGATGGGCCGGGCATAACCGTTTCGTCAAAATGATTATGCACCTACCTCGTCCCCGACCGCGTGCATGCAGGACGATGCCGAGCGCGCGTCTACGACCCAGCATTTCCCGCGTTTACGCACACACACACAGATGGGAAGGACCGCGCCGCCGCTACTGCCGCTGAAGCATGGGTACACGCCGCGCGTGTTCGCGACGCAGCCCACGCTCGTGCTGCTGTCGTTCGTGACGATCGTGGTTCTGCTGCAGCACCCGTCGAAGCCGGCGGCGGCGCCCAGCGCCACGTTCACGACCCCGTCGCTGTTCCGTGCGCGCGAGGACGTGCGCACGTACGCGCAGCCGCGGCACTTCGACGGGTATAGGTGGGGGCGCGTGTGCTCGCAGCGTGCGCGCGAGCGGTACCTGGCGCGCTTCGACCGCCCGGGGCGCCCGCTCGGCTTGCACAAGGCGCCGCCCTCGCTGCAGGAGGCACGCGGCCGCCAGCTGGTGTCGCACATCCCGCGCGAGGTCGGCGACGGGCTGGGCCACCGCATGTGCATCATGAACTACGAGCTGCACCTCGCGCTACAACTGGGCGTCGCGTACTCCCACCGCGTGTCCACCTACGGCAGCATCACCACGAACGACCCCGGCGCCGTGGAGCGGCTTTTCGGGTGGGGCGCGCACGAACAAACTCGCGACGAGGTGATCAACGGGGCGTGCGCGCGCACGCAGGTCGTGAATGACACGTGCGAGATCCCGGCGCAGTCGGTGGTTTGTGACACATTGCGATCGCGCCTCGATGGTGGCACGTTTGACACGGCGGTGTACGTGCCACATGAACTGGCGGAATGTTACCTGAATCGAACCGAGGGCAAGGCCGGTATTGACACGAGGTGCTTCGCGCTGGTACGAAGATTCGTCACTGCGTTTCCGGAGAAGAACACGCTATTTATTACACGCCCCCGCTTGTGTTTCAGAGATTACTTGTACACCAACTTCACCTACACCGCAGGTTGGTTTCACGACAAGTACTGGTCGGCGCATGAGAGCGATGGGGCGTCGAAAAGCGTGGCGGAAATTTCCTTGCCGAAACCGACCAACACCACTACTGATGTCGATGGCGCGGAACGACTGGTGGAGGACGACGAGCAGTTGGGGTCGAAAGCGAGAAGACTGACGCTGGACGCGCGCCGCGTGAACATCGCGCTGCACGTGCGGCGGGGCGACTTCTTCAACTACACCGCGCGCGTGCTGATCCCCGACGCCACGTACGCGGACATGGCGGCGCGCGTGATCGTGGCGTTGCACGAGATGCACGACGCGAACGTGCCGGTCACCGTGCACGTGTTCAGCGAGGGCGTGCCACGGAAGCGGACGCGTGTGAAGGACAACCACGACGTGGCGAGCATGGACCGCGTGTACGCCGACGAGAACGGGATGCGGAAGCCGCCGCAGCACTGGAGCACGCTCATACGAAGGCACCCGCGGCTGGCCGCCGGCTACGGCGTCGGCAGGGGCTACGCGCGCGCCGACGTCAACGTCGTCATGCACATCGCCACCGACACCGTGCAGGCACTCCACGACATGCTGGCCGCCGACTTTTTCGTGGGCTCGATCTCGGGCCTGTCGGTGCAGGTCGTGCGCTACCTGGCGCGTGGCGTGGTCATGCTGCCCATCGCGAAAAGCGAGCTCATGGACGACGAGCTCACCCTCAGTTTCGACTATCAGCGCAATGGGATCCCCAGCTTCGTCAATGAGTCCTTGTTGTACGAGAGAGTAGCGGAGTATGCGAGGGAAAATCGACTCGCTTGTGCGGTTTGGTAAATAACTTGCTAGAAGATGTGGCTGTTGTCGGTTGACGTGTTTGGTCCGAGGCGAGAGGTAGCGAATCGGGACCGAACGGCAACACTCAGTTTCTTTCCTTTCCACTTTTGACAACCAGCATGAGGCAATCACAGTTACATGTACAGTTATAGGGTACTGCACGTTACGAGCGTGTAGATGCCATAAATCCCTATCCGAATGTGCGAGTCACTACGGGCCTGTGGCTAGGTTAGGTACAGTAGTACATCATGTTCCACTCCGCACCGTAGGTTGTGTCGTTTTGGCCATTGGCCGCAAACAGGGTTTCTGCCTCAGGTGAAGTTGAGATATTGACATAACATTCAAGGTGAGCAGTGATCAGTTGTGTATGGGTATTGCGCTAACGCGGGACTTAAATAACGTGGGACTTAACGACCAGTAGAATTCGATTCAGGAAGTGGCCAATTAAATTAACCAGGATGACCAACTAGATAAGAGATTATATTCATTTTGCACTGTAATGGCAGGGTTTACCTTGATTGCTCCATTTTGCGAGCGCTGTAGCAAACATTCTACCATTTTTGACCTTGAGGATGCGAAGGTCAGTTTCAGCTCCGGCAATAACTGTGGATTGATAGCAAACATGTTGCACAATACTTTTTTCGTATGTCGAGCACCATGCTGCATGTAGCCACCTGCAACAAGCGCAAGGACAATAGGCAGTTCATTTTCTTCCGCTTTTGCTTTCGCGTCTCTCTGAGAC
>JAAUYH010000433.1_pt1 | contig 22530 bp, 12 predicted proteins | sample 7278061 | NCBI WGS metagenome assembly JAAUYH01 (sample SAMN14350203, study PRJNA611818) | marine sediment metagenome | isolation source: surface marine sediment (0.6m) | place: French Polynesia: Moorea | collected 2018-08 | reverse complement strand
AGCTTGGCCAAGCGGGCGCATTATCTGCTTGAGCGCGGGGTGCGGCGGGTGATTGCCATTGAGGTGCAAATGGCGGAAAAAGGCCGGGTCCAGGCCGGGCCGGTCAAAGAGTGGGTGCCAGCGTCGCAGGGGGGTCATGGCCATTGGCGCCGGTTGGCGGCGGACGAGCGATTCGAAGACCGATGCCTGCAGCGTCCCGTCAAAGTAGCGGCACTGATGGACGCCATCGAGGCGGATAACGCGGTGGCCCGTGCACTGATGGCGCGGCAAAATCCCGCGATTCTAGACATGCGACAGCAGAGCTTCGACGAAGGCCACGAGCAAGGCCACAAGCAGGGCTTCAACAAAGGCCATGAGCAAGGCTTCGACAAAGGACACGAGCAGGGCTTCGACAAAGGCATCGAGCAGGGTCAGGCACAGGGCGAAGCTGTCGGAAACCGTCGTGCCATTGCGGCGATTTGCGAGTTCTTAGGGATCGTATTGACCCCGGCTCGTCGGGCCAAGTTAGATGCACTCAACAATGACGAGAGTCTGCGGCTATTGACGCATCTGCGGACAATGAAGAACTGGGACGACAGTCTCGATTAAGGGGTAGCCCTACTACTTTTTGCCACCTAGACAACAAAAGCTTCCCCTGAAGAATCTCGGAGCAGCAAGACTGGTCCTGCAAGGCCGGTGTCTGTCAAGGCGCCGCACAATACGATCGCCAGCGCGGGGGCGTTCCCGAAGAAGTTCAAGACTGGTAAAACAGTCGTCTATGCCTGGAATTGTCGCCGCTGGCCAACGCGATACCGCTCTTGCCGCCGCCGAGGTGATGCGCCTCGGTGGCAATCCCGCCGATGCTGCCATCGCCGCGTGTGCGGCGTCCTTTATCGCCGAGCCGCTGCTGTCGAGTGCGGGCGGGGCCGGCATCATGACTGTGGCCCTGACCGGTCAAGACCCCGTGGTCATTGATTTTTTCTCCGATATGCCCGGCCGCGGGGCCAGCAAGGGGCCAGGCGAGCGCGATTTCCACGCCATTGAGCTCAACTTTGGTCCGGCGCGACAGTGCTTTCACTACGGCCGCGCGGCTGCGGCCATGCCCGGTATGCTGCCCGGTTTGGCGGCGGCCCATCGCGCATGCGGCTCCTTGCCGCTCAGTGATATCGTGGCTCCCGCCATTCGCCTGGCCCGAGAAGGGGTGACGGTCTCGGCCGAGACCGCCCATGTCTACGGCCTGTTATGGGGCATCGTGGCCACCGATCCCGAGACCGAGCGCGTCATCGGTGGCGGGCGCAGGCCGCAGGCCGGCGACCGCTTGCACAACCCCGCGCTGGCCGAGACCCTGCGCGAGTTCGCCGCCGAGGAGCGCATGCCCGATCGCCTGGTTGCCGCCATCTTGGCCAATTTTTCCCCCCAGCGCGGCGGCATGATCACCGAGGCCGACGTCGGCGAATTTCGGGTTCAAGTGAGCGCGCCGGTCATGGAAGACGTGGGCCCCTGGCAGGTGTGTGTGCCGCCGGCTCCCGGCGGTCGGCTGGCCATGTGCGTCGCCCAGGCGCTCGCGGAGGCGCAGCGGGCCGGGTCTGAAGCCGACGAGGTGCTGCGCTACGCCATGGCCTCGCAGCGGGCTCACGAGCAGCGCGCCGGGCTGTGCGCGCCCGGCAGCACCACCCATATTAGCGTGCTCGACCCCGAGCGCGGAATCGCCTCAGTGACGTTGACCAACGGCGAGGGCTGCGGCCATATGGCGCCCGGCACCGGGGTGCAATTGAATAATTTTCTCGGCGAGGAGGACCTGAATCCGCATGGATTTCACATGCACCAAGCCGGGACCCGGCTGCCGACCATGATCGCCCCGGCAGTGGCATTGAGGAACGGCAGACCGGCATTGGCGCTCGGCGCTGGCGGTTCCAATCGCATTCGCTCGGCAGTGGGACAAGTGCTGTATCGCTGTATTGTGCGCGGCCAGTCCTTGCCCGATGCGGTGGTGGCGCCGCGGGTGCATGCCGAGGGCGATCAGGTGTGGATGGAGGCCGAGGGTCTCAAAGACGCCGATGCCGCAGCTGAGCGGCTCAAGGGCGCTTTCGCCCACGTGCACGTGTTTCCCAAGCGCGATTTTTTCTTCGGTGGGGTCAACGCCGTGGGGTTGGCGTCCGGCCATGGCGGCCATGGCGGCCATGGCGGCCATGGCGGCCATGGCGGCTATGGCGCTGTGACCGGCATGGGCGATGTGCGCCGCGGCGGGGTGTCGGTGCTGGTGGAGTAGGGGCGCTTATTCGGGAGCACGACTGGCGAGCCATTGGCCTACGGTTGCTGCCGCGCGTGAGTTTCCAACGCTACTATAGTATTCAATGGCCTCGCGCGCCAAATCAAGAGCGCGGTGTCGCCCTTTTCCCTCGGCCCACAGGGCTTTGGCCAGCGCTGCTTTGATCTCCCCTGTGGCACTGGGATTGTCGATGGTTGCAGCGCGCTGCAGAAACCGCATACTGGTTTTGGGCTCGTCCCGGGCCAGATACAGATCGGCGAGGACGACGAGCGGTCGGGTCAGTCGGGGATGGTTGGGTCCGTTGGCATTTTCAAAGACCTCTAGTGCACGTCGGGCAATGGGCTCGGCAGCATCGGTGTGTCCGGCCGCAAAGAGGGTGCGCGCCAGTCCCGAGAGGGGATACATCAAATTGGGGTGATCGGGGCCCATTGCGGTGCGAAAGATGTCGATGGCGCGTTCGTAGGCGATCCTGGACTCTTCGTATCTCCCCACCAGCCGCAATAGGCCGGCCAGATTGGTTAGAGAAATACCGACGCCGGGATGGTCGGGACCTACGGATTGTTCTCGAACGTGTACGGCGCGGCGGTGGATCTCAATGGCTCGCTCATGCTGGCCCAATTCTCCCAGAGCCACAGCCATGTTGTTGAGCGAGGTCCCCACCCGAGGATGTTCGGGACCCAATCCCTTTTCGAGAATGACCAGGGTGCGTTTGTGATACACGAGTGCTTGTCGATAGTCGCCGGTATCAGTGAAAAGGGCCGCCAGATTGTTGTAGGCCCGTCCCAAATCCGGGTGCTCGGGCCCCAGCGCGCGTTCGCGGATGGCGACGACGCGTTCGTGCAATGCCCGTGCTTGGTCGAACTCCCCCTTCTCCATGAGCATGTTGGCCATGCCGCCTAAAATCGGTGCGAGTGCGAGGTGGTCAGGGCCGTATATGTGTTCGCGAATGGCCAGCGCCTCGGCAAAGTGGTTGTGCGACTCCTCGTAGTTGGCCATCCTGTGATAGACTTGGGCAATACTGCTCAGGGCTTTGGCCCGAGTCTCCTCATCGCGGGCCCGGATGGCGGCCGTGCTCAGGGTCTCAATGAGCATGGAGGCCTCTTGGCTCCGCGCCTGATCCCAACCAATGGTGTCGATCAATCCGGCCCAGGCCTTGGCCAAGAGCACGTCATCCCCAGCATGGGCCGCACTGTGGATCGCGGCGCGGAAATCTGCTTCCGCGGCTTCGAATGTGCCGGCAGCACGTCGCAACATCCCGAGCCAATATCGGGTTTCTGCGCGCATTGGCGGGTAATCGAGCGCGTCCACATCGGCTGAGAGGGCCTCGCCGCGCGCAATGCCTTCGCGATATGTTCCCGCTTGATAGAGGATGGCCAGGCGATCGACGTCTGGTTGTAAATCTGCGACCCGGGCACGAACGCGGGGATTCTCGGGCGGCGGGATGGCCGCGCGCAGAGCGCCGAGGTCGGCGCAATAGTCGATCGGCAACAGGCTATGGGTCGTCGCTATCGCATTGGCGACCACGTCGTCATCGGCCTTGGTGGAAAATAGGTCGACGAGGGCCCCGAGTTGGTCGCGCCGCCTGTCGAGACACGCCACGCGCAGATACATGATATCCGCAGATTGGGTTTCGTCGACCTTGGTGGCCGTGCACGTCTCTACCCGCATATTCTGCCATGAAGAAGCATAGGTATCGATGGCCATCGATACCCTGGCCGCGGTGTCGGCGGCATACGGCAGCTCGCGTTCGGTAAATGAAGCATAGATGCGGGCGCGCTCATCATCGTTCCACACCGCGCCGAGTCCGTGGGCAAATCCCTGGCAGACGGCGGCGTTGTCTTCACCCAAAAGTTGCGAGCTGGTAATGGTGAGGGCAGCGGCAGCGACGGCGGCGATGGCCATATAGGCACCGAGGCGCAGGCGCGCACGCCGACGCGCTTGCGGGTCACGGCCTAGGGCCTCGATGAGGGCCGCCATGGTGGGATAGCGCTCGTGAGGGGAGGGGGCCATGCCCCGGACAAGGACCTTATACAACCATGCCGGCACATCTGTATCGTTTGGCTGGATAACGTGCCCTGTCAGCTTTTGCTTCAGCCAAGAATGGGGTAGATGCCGCCGCTCGGGCGTGGGGAACGGCAAGCACCGGTATAGGGCGCTAAATAGCGATACACAGAAACTGTACTGATCGGCGGCCGGGCCGACTTCTTCCGCGCGATGCTGCTCGGGTGCCATATAGGCTATGGTGCCCAGAAGGGTTCCGGTCTGGGTGAGGCGATCGTCGAGTCGGCCCTTGAGACTGCTGAGCTCAACAAGCTGCGATGCAGACGATGTCCCACTGGCAGATGCGTCTCCGCCTCGCGAAGCGCTCGTCTCATCTTCGACCGTACTCTCGCTATACAAGGTGCTCTGAGCTGCTGCTGCCAAACCGAAATCGGCGACTCGGACCCGGCCATCGCTACCGATGAGCAGATTGGCTGGTTTGATGTCGCGGTGAATCATCCTTTTGTCGTGAGCGGCAGCCAGGCCGCGGGCGGCTTCTAGGTAGGCGCGCAATATCTGTCGCCAACCAGGCGCTGGGTCGGATTGGCACCATTTTTTGAGGTCTTGGCCTTCGACCAATTCCATGGCGACGAAGACCTGGCCCTCGTGTAAGCCGGCGTCGTAGACCTGGACCACGTTGGGATGAGAGAGCCGGGCCAAGGCCCGCGCTTCGCGCGCCAGGCGTTTGCTGCTCTGAGGCGAGATACGGTCGCGCAAGAGTTTGATGGCGACGTTGCGGTCCAAGTCTGGATCGTGGGCTGCGTAGACGGCCCCCATGCCGCCGGAGCCGAGCTTGCCGAGGACCACATAGCGGCCGATTTGTGCGCCCTGCATGTGCGAGGCGGCCGGTGGGTGCTCCTTGAATGCGGAGGAGATGGTCGCGCGCGTTGCACTCGCAGGTGAGACAGTGTCTGTTGTCTCGTGTGCAGAAGCAACCGCGGTTGAGTCTTGGGCCGAAGAGTCCATCATAGATCCCGTAACCGATCTACGATAACGCGCATCTGGGGCATCGGCAGGCAAAACCCGTGATCACCTCACCTCCGCCAATAGTTCCCTACGGTCGCCGTTCGGCCAGCCAGTCGACGATGCGTTGGCGCTGGCGGTGCAATCCCGAGTTGGCGTAGCCGGCGAGGGCCCGCTCGGCCAACTCTCGTGAATGCGCTTGATCGGTGGGCCAACGTGCCTGGGCCAGGGCAAAGTGGACATCGGCGCTCAAAAGTGGATCGTGGGCAAAGGCGTTTAAGATATCCATGGCGCGGCGCAATTGTCTGAGCGCTTGGCCCCGGTCGCCCTCGGCTAGCGCCACCAGTCCCAAACCTTTGCGGGCTTCGGCCATCACCCGGCTGCCTTCGCCCATCATGTCGCCGATGAGTTCGATAGCGCGCTCATAGTGCTTGCGGGCTTCGTCGTGGCGTCCGAGGCCCAAGAGCGCGTCGCCGAGGTTGGAGGTGGCTACCGCGACGTAGGGGACGGTCTGCCGCGACCAAGCCTCGGCAATGGCCAGCGAGCGACCCAGCTCGGTCTCGGCTTCTTCGTAGCGTCCCAGCAAGTTGAGGGCGTAGCCGATGTTGACCAGCGCTTCGCCCACCAAGGGGTGCTCAAGGCCGTAGCTGGTCTCCTGAATGGCGAGCGCCCGCCTCATGAGGTCCATGCCGGATTGGCTATCGCCCATGAGAAAGTGCATAGATCCGATGCCCGAGAGCGGGGCTGCAGTGGCTGAGTGATCGCGGCCAAAGACCCGTTCGAGGACTTGTAGAGACTGGCGGTAGTGGTCTACGGCGCGCTGGTAGCTGCCCATGTCGCGGTAAAGGACGCCGAGGTTGTTGTGTAGATTGGCGGTGGCTGGATGCTCTGTGCCCACCGCCTCGATGACCAGATCCAGCGCCGTCAGATAGGCGGCCTGGGCTTTATCGTGATGGGAGCGGCGCAAATTGACAATGCCGATGGCGTTGTGCAGCGTCGATAGTTGTAAGGGGGATGGCGCAGCTTGTTCGCGCTCGGCGTCGATGGCGCGCCGGTACCACGTTTCGGCCGCGTCGTAGTTGCCCATGAGCATATCGAGGTCGCCGCGTTTGTCTAAAAGGGCGCTGCGCATGCGGGCCGGGGCGCCGATGCGTTCGATCACGCCCGATGCGAGTTTTTCCCAGCGCTGGGCCTGCTCAAAGCGCATGTCGATCCACGTCGATGTCTCTATGAGACGCAGATATGATACGGCGAGGATTTCGTCGTGGCCACTGGCGGCGGCCAATTGCGCGGCCTCGCGCAGGGTGTCTTCGGCGTCCTCACGGTGCATGCGCAACTGGAATGTGCCTTGGACGGCCAGAATCTCGGCCTGGAGGGGCGCGTAGTCGAGGGGACGCGCCGATTGCGCCAGCTGGACGCTTTGCGCGAGGGCCGGGGCAAATTTGCCCGTGGCATACATGGATTGGATGTCGGCCAGGCGGCGGCGCAGGGTGCGGACCTCGGCGCGCACCTGTGGGTCTCGGGGCGGCATGGGCACGCGCCCGAGGCGATGGGCGTTGCGGCAGAGGGCGATGGGGGGCAGGGTTTCGAGGGCTTGCACTGCGTTTTCAATGGTTTTTTCATCTGCGCTGCGGTACGCGTGCACGAGGGCGCGTAGGCGCTGGAGACGGCCAGCGAGGCAGTGGACTTGCAGCTCGACTGTGCCGTCGCGGCTGCTGTCGCGGCGACTGTCGCGGCTACTTTCGTCATTGGCGGTGCAGACATCGTCGGCGGCGCGTTGCCACTGGCGCGCATAGCGATCGAGCCCGTTGCCGACGCGGTCTGCGGCATCGCCGGCAAAGCTGATGTGGGTGGCGACAAAGGCGCTGCGCAGGGCGCGCTGTTGCTCTGGGTTCCACGTGCGGGCGAGCTGGGCTTCGCGGTTATCGCAAGTGAGGACGGCCGAGGCTTGGCTCTCGCCGCTCGTCCACCACAGCGCCACAGCGGCCGTCATCATCATGGCGCCGATGCCGGCAGCGCGTTGCCAGCGGCGTTTGCGCCCAAGGCCCGCAGCCAGGGCCGCCAATAGATCCGTCATCGACGGATAGCGCTCGTCGGGGGAGGTGCTGAGGCCCCGCCAGATGATGCGGCGCAACCAGCCGGGAATCGCCCCATGATCGCGTCGTCCCTTGCCGATGGGCTGGATGCGGCCGGCTGTGATTTCGCGGGCGATTTCGGCCACGGTGCTGCCGCAAAAGGGGCGCCGCCCATATAGTCCCTGATAGAGGGCCACGCAAAAGCTGAACTGATCGGCACGGGGGTCGGCGATGTGGCCGCGAAAGTACTCGGGCGCCATGTACTGTGGGGTACCGGCAATGGCGTGGGCGGCGTTTGCGGCGGCACCGACTTCGGCGAGACCAAAATCGGCCACCAGCACCCGGCCATCGTGGCCGACGAGGATATTGTCGGGCTTGAAATCGCGGTGGATGATGCCGCCGTCATGGGCGGCAGCCAGGCCGGCACCTGCGGCGGCAAATAGCTGCACGATCTCGCGCCAAGAGCGTTTGCGCACGCGCAGCCATTGGCTGGCGGTTTGGCCGCGGATCAATTCCATGGCGATATACATGAGCCCGTTGGCCGTCCCGATATCGTAGACGGTGACCACGTTGGGATGGGACAGCTGGGCCAGGGCTTTGGCCTCGCTCGCCAGCATGCGCTGCAATTTGTCTATGGCGTCGGCTTGCGGTCGCAATAGCTTGATGGCGATGGTGCGGCTCAAGTGGGGGTCAAAGGCGCGATAGACCAGTCCCATGCCGCCCGTGCCGATCACGTCGAGCAGCTGATAGCGGCCGATGGACTCGCCGGTCCCGGGTGGCGGTGCGGGGGCACCAGCATCGGCGTCAGCACCGGTGTTGGCACCGGCGTTGGCATTGGCGTCGCTATTGGCGCCGGTCCAGATCGAGACGGGCGGCGCGCAGTTGGAACTTGATTGCGCCGAGGCCGGAGGCAGGGCGCGAATGGCCTCAGATACCAGTTGCCGGCAGCGATCGCAGTCGGCGATGTGGTCTTCCACGCGGGTGCGTGCGGCCTCTGTGACGACGCCTTGGAGGTAATCGACGACGGTATCTTCGGCAAGGCAGTGGGTCATTATGGTATACGTATACGGCATGCGTGAGCTGCCGAGTAAGTCTCGTGTTCAGGAATTCATGGCCGCGTTGCAGGCGCAGGATGCGCTAGCATACCAAATTCCGCCTCTGGTGCTGGAGTTGACACCGGCGTTGACACCGGTGCTGGCCGGGGAGCTCGACCGCGTCTGCGCTAGCGCTGCGCGCGCATGGCCTGCGCTGGTCGGGCATGAAGGGGGCTTTGTCGGCCATCTCGCGACCAAGGTTCCGCCATATCAGGACCAGATGGCCGATCGCGCGAACCCTATGAGCAGTGGTGGCGGCAGTGATGGTGGCGGCGCCACCGATGGCGACGGGTTTTGGCACCACGTCGTGGCCTGGCTCGGCAAGGTGCACGCCGATGATCTGTATCTCGCCTATTGCTGTAGCACGGGCGATCGCGCCGCCATTGCCGCCTTTGATGCGCGTCATGGTGGCGATATTGCGGCGGCCTTGCGGCGGGTGCGCACCGATCGTGATTTGCGCGACGACGCTCGGCAAATCCTGTATGATCGGCTGTTTGTGGGCACTTCGGGGCATGGTGCCAAGATCGCCAACTATGGCGCTCGGGGGCCGCTGCGGCTGTGGTTGCGGGTGACTGTGGTGCGCATTGGGCTGGAGCTGGTGGACAGCCATGGGCGCGAGGTCCAGGCCGACGACGATGAGCTCTTGGCCTTGCCGGCGGCGGCCGACGATCCGGAGATCGGCTATCTCAAGCAGCTGTATCGCAAAGAGTTTGAAGAGGCCTTTGTCGCCGCCGTCGCCACCCTCGATCGCGGCCAGCGCACCCTGCTCATGCAGTATCATGTCGACGGCCTCACCATCGACCAACTCGGGGCCCTGTATCGGGTACACCGGGTCACGGCTGCGCGCCGGGTGGCGCGCGCGCGAGAAGCCTTGGTCAAGGCCACGCGCCGGCAGGTGGAACGGCGCCTGGAGCTGTCGCAGCAAGGGTTCGAGCGCATGATGCAGACCATCTGGAGCAACCTCGATATCAGCGTGTATCGCATTCTTGGCGCTACGCCGACGGCCGAAACCGGCTCTGCCGGCAGTTCGGGAACATAAGTCTTGGCCGTGGGCGCGCTCGTATTTTTTTGCGCAACATTGCCGGCATCGGTCCCTCTCCCCCAACGTCGATATGATCGTCGATTGAGCGATTGTAAAGACAACTGAGACCCATCCTCAGTGAGGACAATCCGATGATGATGAAAACCACGATAATATGGACGGGCGTCTGTGTGGGCGCCCTGGCTTTTACCGCCTGCGACAGCGGCGACGGCGACGATTTCCCGGTCGTCCCCGATATGCTCGATCCCGGTCCCTGCGAGGGGGAAGAGGGCATTGTGAGCATCGAGCGGCCGATCTTTCCCGACCAGCGCAATTCCCCACGCTTTCGCTATGCCTTTAAGCACTATGAGGGCACGGATCCCACGGCGCCCACAGTGATTTTTCTGCCGGGGGGGCCGGGCAGTGCCTCGATCGCCGATGAGCGCGATTTCACGATCGCGCCGCCGACTCATGCGGTCATTCAGACTGACCCGCGCGGGCTGGGCTGTAATGCGCCCGCCGATCTCGACGCCTTTCCCGATGAATTCTATCGCACGACCTATTTGGCCGACGATGTCCTGGGCATCGTCGAGCACTTGCAGCTGGACAACTACGTGATCTACGGGGTTTCGTATGGCACCGTGTTGGCGACCATGACCGTGTCAATGGCCGAAGCCGAGGATATGGCCCCGCGTGCCGCGGTGCTGGAGGGCGTGATCGGGCGTGCGTTTACCGACGAAGAGGTCGATGGCCAATACCATATTGAATGGCGCGCGATCCGCGATCGTTTGCCAGCGGCGGTCCGTGACCAGTTGATGAGCGAGCCCTTGCCGCTCGACCTCAGCGCGGAAGAGTGGGGCGCCGGCATTGTGCCGCTGCTATCCATCGGTAAGTTGCAAGAGGGGCCGCCGCTTCTCGAATCACTGCTCATGCTGCTCGGCGAGGATGGCGACGAAGCGGGGCGACAAGCCCTGCGCGATACCCTGCTCGGGGTGGCATCGTCGTCCATTGATGCCTTTGGTCAGCGGCTACATGACATTATTTCGTGTCGCGAGATCACCGAGAGCAATTTTCGCGATATGAAGTTGGTGGATGGCGAATTGCAGCCGACCGAGCTGTACTGTGATACCCAGGCCGTGGACGAGCCCTTTGCCGCCAGCGATTGGCCCATCACCGTGCCCATCTATTATTTCAACGGCCGCAACGATCCCAATACGCCGCTGTGGCAGGCGGAAATCCACTTCGATGTGCAGACCGAGGCCCCCCGGCACTTGGTGACCGCGGACGGCGCCGGTCACAATCCATTTATTCTCAACTTTGGCGACTGCAAGACGGCGATTTGGGACGCCATTGGTACTGGCAGCGGCTTTGCCAGCGCGCTGGATACCTGCGCTTGGCCCACTGAACTCGACAGTGCTGCGCAATAGCGCGCGGCCGTTTATGCCGCGATACCCGGGCGGCCAGCCGCAGCGATGGCGCGGACCTGTTAGCGTTAGCGTGGGGGGGCGGTGACAGGGGCAGTGACAGTCACGCCGCCCGGGGTCCATGGGCCGGCGCTGACGTCCCAGGACGCGTCTTCGTTGATGATGCGAATCAGCGCGCCTTCGATGGCGGCCGTCTGCCAGTTTTCGCTGTTCGGCGCGTCGCTGGCGGGTGGGACGCCCATATGGGTGGCTTCGCGGGCATCGATGATCATGGCGTAGCCGCCCGGGCCACCGACGATTTGCCCCACGGCAGTGATATCGGCCGACAAACCGACGTCGGCCCCGATGGCGATGATCTCGGGACGCTGGGCCAGGGCCCACATCATGCCGCCAAAATAGTTTTCAAAAAAGTCAGAATTGTCGTAGAGGCGCGTTACGACGAGGGTACCGGTGAGGGCGTCAAAGCCCTCGTCGAGGGTGAGGGTGCCGTTGCGCCAGCCGAAGTCGTCGTCGTTGAGTCCGCCCAGCTGGTAGCTGCCGAGGCCGCGCAGCTGGACGTCACTGCCGCTGATAGAGCGCGACGGCAAAGGGCCCACGGTGGCCGGCGTACTGCTGCGTTTTTCCACGTAGGCCGGTCGCGTCAGCACGGGACTATCGCCGCGCTGCAGCGCTGCCAAATCGAACTCGTAGCCGGCCGTGAGTTGCCATAGGCCCATGCCGGTGATTTGCGGCGGCTTGCCCTGATCGAGGCTGTATGTGCCCATGCGCGGGTCGATGATGGTGACGCTGCCGTGGCCGATGATCTCAAAGGTGTCGTCGTCGCGCCAAAGCACGGCGGTGCGCGAATCAATGCCCATCGCCAGCGGCGGTTCGCCATCGGCGTCCGCGGCTTCGTGGGCCTCTTTGGCGTGGGCGGCGAACACCGGCAGCCGGCCTACGCGACCCCGGGCGGTGAAATGGGTGTCGACGACCACGCCGATATTGTCGAGGGCCGGGATCAGACTATTGGCGAGCGTGATGGCGTCGTCGCGCGCATCGAGCAGGGCGTCATAGGCGCCGATGCCGCTCACGCGGGCGTCGTAGATCGGTCCGCCGAGCACCATGGCCCCGGCCGAAGAGCCGGACAGCACCGCGCCCCGTTCCCAGGCCGCCATGAGCCCCTGGTGGATGGGGCCATCGCGCCAGAATTCGACGTAGTTGGCCTGGTTGCCGCCGCGGATGAAAATGCCGTCGGCGCGGTCGAGAATCTCACGCAGAGATGCGCTGGTGGCCTCGTCGGCGGTGGTGGTGTTGATGGTTTCGGCCGAGGATGCGCCCAGGCTCATGAAATAGCCATCCCAAAACGTCAGGTCGGCATCGTCGGCGGCCCGGGCGCCCAGGGTGACGATATGGCCATTGCCGGCTTCTTCGACAAAGCGCTTATAGAGAAAGTCGTCTTCGCTGCCGCCGCCGTGGAGCACGAGACGTACCCTGGGCGCGGTGACACCGCCATCGGTGCCGGCTCCGGCGTCGGTGCCCGGGGCGGCATCGGTGCCCGTGCTGGCATCACTGCCCGGGGCGGCATCGACGGTGGGGCTGCCGCCGTCGTCATCGCCACAGCCGGTGGCGAGTGCGGGGCATGCGGCTAAGAGCGTGCATAGGGCAAAGAGTGTGGCCCGCCGCTGTTGGGGTTGGCGCGGACGCAGGCGGGCGAGCGGTATGTCTACATATAGGAAAGGCCTTTTTGTCATGGCGGCGCAATGTATCACCGCTGGCGTTGCTTGTCGCCCGCCGTTGTTGCTGGTCGTTGTGGCCACAGTGATGCCCTGTCCAGCGCATTGACCGACGCCGTGTCCGGTGCATTGACCGGCGCTGGCGCCCGTGCCAGGATGGCGGGCAAATGGTTAAGGCGCGTAAGAATATTGAGGAATTACAGGCCTATGTGCCCGGTGAGCAGCCGGGCTATGCCGAGACCGGCCGGGCCGGCGGCATCATCAAGCTCAATACCAATGAAAATCCCTATCCGCCGGCCGAGGGGGTGTTGCAGGCGATTCGCTCGGTATTGCCCGAGGCCCTGCGCCTCTATCCCCCGGCGCAAGCCATGCCGTTTCGCCGCATGGCGGCGTCGGTGCACGGGCTCAGCCCCGATCACGTGATCGCCACCAACGGCGGCGATGAGCTTTTGCGCATGCTGATAGCGGCCTATTGTTCCCCTGGCCCAGGCCCCTACCGCACCGTAGACAAATCGGAGCAGCACAGCGGCGTGGGCCTGCTTTCGCCGAGCTATTCCCTGTATGCGGTCTTGGCCCAGATTCAAGATGCCGTCATCACGGTGGTCGATCGCGAGCCAGACTCTTACGGATTGCCGGCCGATGTGGTCCGCGATGTCGCCGCGGTGTGGAATCGCGCCGGCTGTGCCTTGGGGTTTGTGGTCAACCCCCACGCGCCCTCGGGGGCACTGGCCACGGTGGATACGCTCCATCAACTGGCACAGGCCTTTGCCGGCATTCTTGTCGTCGATGAAGCCTATGTAGACTTTGCCGAGCACGATGCCACGGCCCTCGTCCGCGATATGGGCCGCGGCAACGTGATCTTGCTCAGGACCCTGAGCAAGGGCTACTCCCTGGCCGGATTGCGCTTTGGCTACGGCTTGGCGGCGCCCGCCATTATCGCCACCCTCGACAAAGTGCGCGACAGTTACAACACCGATATCATAGGCCAGCTGGCGGCCACGGCGGCGCTGGAGCACCGCGAAGTGGCCATGGCCAACGCCGCCCGAGTCATTGCCGAGCGCGCACGCCTGAGCGAAAAACTGCGCGAGCGCGGCTTCCGGGTATATCCCAGCCAAACCAACTTTTTATTGGTGGTGCCGCCCGCGCCACAGGGCGAGAGCGGCGGTGGCCGTAGTGGTGACAGCGGTGATGGCGCGGGCGGGCGCGCAGAAGCACTCTACCGCGGTCTCAAGGAGCGCAAGATCTTGGTGCGCTACTTTGGCAAGCCGCCGATGGCGGATAAATTGCGCATCACCGTTGGGACCCCCGAGCAAGACGATATCATGCTCGCCGCTATAGACGAACTCTTGCGTTGACGCGTGCTTGTACTGACGCGCGCTTGCGTCGATAAGCGCTTGCGTTGGGGCATCGCTGGGGCCTTTGGCGAATCCGCCGCGGGCGCGCGCGACGCGTTGCCCGCGCTGTGATACTATGGCCGCGTACTATCAGCCACCATATCGTTGGTTGCCGCAGCATGCTGTAGGTCGCTGTCTAAACCGACTTCATGGCGATGCTTGTCGATGATCTGGACGCAGTTCACATAAGGTCGATCGAGATGCCGTTTGTCCAACTTGCCGATTTGCGCATGCATTACCATCAGGCGGGGGCAGGGAGCACTGCCGCCGTCCTGCTCCACGGCAACTTTGCCTCGTGGCGCTGGTGGATACCGCTGCTAGACCGCTTGCCCAGCGATATGCGGGCATATGTGCCCGATTTGCGCGGCTGCGGCCAGAGTCAACTCGCGGGGTCAGGGGGCGATTATTCCATCGCGCGCCTGGCCGAAGATGTGGCGGAGTTTGTCGATGCGGTGGAGTTGAAGAAATTTCACCTCGTCGGTCATTCCCTGGGCGGCGCGGTGGCCCTGGAGCTGATGAAGAATCTGCCGGACCGGCTGCGTAGTCTCACGCTCGTGGCACCTGCGCCCAGTACGGGTCTATCGGGCATGCGCGCTGGCGACTCGGCCTCAGCGCGCAATTTGCGCAATATCGATCCCAGCCATCCTGTCGGTGCACGGCTCTTGCACCAGAGCCTGCGCATGGGCAAGTATCTGGGCGCCAGCCGCATGATGCTGCAAAAATCGGTCGCCAACATGATGCCGACCCTGCCGCGGGACGCGCCGCTGTTGGCCGATTTGGTTGCAGATGCCACGCTCCTCAATGCCGACACCGTGGTCGGCTTTTATCAGGCCCTCGACAATTGGGATGTGTCGGAATCTCTGCCTCAGATGCGAGTGCCGACTTTGATCGTCTGGGGCGAGAAAGACGAATTGATTCCGCAGACGTCGATGGTGGGGATGGCCGACACCTTGCCGCATGCCGAACTGATCGTCTGGCCTCACGTGGGTCATTCGCCCCAGATCGAGGATCCAGAGCAATTTTTGACCCTGTGGACCCAGGCGGTGGGGCGCAACCGCCATATGCGTCGATTATCGCTGCGGATGCGCCGGCTGTGGCGGAATGCCGGCCGAATTTTTCAGCGGCGCAAGGCGCGTGATACGGCGCCAAAGTCGGTCAGTGGGGCTTCGGAGTAGCGGGGTTCGTCTTAAAAGCGCAGCGTAGCCGCCATGGTTTCGTATAGGTAGCGGGCCGCCAGCTGAATGGTGCCGGTGCTGGAGCGGCGCGCGCGACTGAGCGGCGGCGCCACTTCCATGATATCGCCGCCGATGAGGCCGATCTCGTCGCCCAGGCGGCGGATGAGTTGGAAGAGAAAGTGCGGGGTGAGTCCCCAGGCTTCGGGGGTGCCGGTGGCCAGGGCATAGCGATCGTCGGTGCCGTCGATGTCGTTGGAGAAGTATACGCCGTCGACTTCGAGGCGCTTGAGGTGCTCGATGATGGACTCGATGGTCTTCTCGGGCTGTTCGCGACACTCGTTGGCCCAAAATTGCCGCACGCCGAGCGCGCGTTCCCAGTGCGCGCGATCGTGGCGCGATACCCGCACGCCCACTTGCACCAGGCGGCCATCGCGGCCAAAGAGTTCGTTGGCGTGATAGGACCAGGTGGCGAAGCAGTATTTAATGCCGAGGCGGTGGGCCAAGAGATCGGTATGGGCGTCAGACTGGACAATGGCCCAGCGATGCTTGGCCGAGCGCGCGTGATGGAGGGCCGCGGCCACAGGCCAAGAGCAGGAATGATCGCCGCCGATGACAAAGACGGCGACCTCGGGGTTGACCGCGAGGATGATGTCGAGGGCGCGCTCGGCGATGGACAGGGGTGAGACGGGGAAGGCGGCGGCGTGGGCGGCGTCTACGTCGGGATAGAGGGCGGCGCGGGTGGCGGCTTTTTGCTCGTCGTTCAGCATATCGTCGTGGAGCAGTTGCGGCACGGTAAAGACATCGCCGATATCGATAATGCCGAATTCGCGCATTTGTTGGCTCCAATTGCCGTGCTCGTCGAGGAGGGCTGAGCGAATGGCCGATGGGCCCATGTTGGCGCCGCGGACGAGGCCTGCGCCCACGTCGGAGGGAAGTCCCAAAAGGATACCGCGGGCCTTGGGGACGGCGTCGATGGCGGCGGCGAAGCGGTCGCGCACGTGGCTGGGATCGATTGTTCCGTACAGGCGCCGCTGCAGGGTCTTCTGGGCCCGGCCGCCGGTGGAGACCACGTAGACGCCCCCGCCCGCGGGCCGGAGCAGATGGGACAGTTCCTCGGTCCAGTGCATGGTCGCATGTTACCATGCGCGGCGGAGATTGCGGCTGCGCGAATGATGCTGGATCGGTGGTTTGTGGTGCTGGCAGCAAATGATTCAGCATTGTATATGACCGGCGACGATGTGCCGTGCAGGAGGCTGGACCGATGTTCGGCTGTCAGTGCGAGATCGCATGATTGAGCGCTTCAATCTCGCGTCTGAACACGGCAAACGAGGTGCATCGCACGTTCAAGGTGTCCAAGTCCACGGCCTCTGCCAATTCTCGTCGAATGGCGAGTGCATCGCGGCCTGGACGAGCGTGGCTCTTACTCCATTCCATCAGCATATTCTTTGCCGCCCGGCACTCAAGGTCCTCGACTGCGACCGGGCTTGTGTGTCCTTTGCCGAGCACCCGCGTCAGGGCAGCTTGGTCAGCAATGAGCCAGCTCTCAAATTCTTTGACCACCACACCGACTGCTCCGTCCAAGCCGCTCCGCTCCAGGGCGTCTCGTAAGATGGTGCGCCGGTCATTAACAGGTGCATCGTCGGCGTCGACCAGAAATACCACGACGAGCGGATTGAGCTGCCAACCAGTGAGTATCTGATCGAGGATTTCTCTGACGAGTAATTGACCACCGTAGGCGCGGTGTCCGTGTGCAGTGCGATAAGGCTCCTTGAAGTCCAGCGCGGCGCGTGGCACTCCGAATAGGCAATCAATGGTGCGGGCCACCAAGATATGCGCGGGCCCCAAATCGTCTGGGAGCAACGAGTCCCCTGGCGCGATATGGGCGCCGGGGCGACCGAGATCGCCGGGTCCTTCGGCATGCAGGACAAGACACTCGGCCATTGTCAGACCCCTGGTACGCCGCCGAGCGCCCCGGTAAGCCACATATTGCCCAAAGATTGCTGGTACGTGTCGTACACGTCCTGCCAGCGCTCATTGTCGGTCGGCGCGCTCTTGACGACGGTCTCACCGGTATCGCGTTTCCGGGCGAGAAAACGAACCTCTTCGGGTCGCAAATAGTCCAAGAGCGCTTTCGAATGGGTCGTGCACACGATCTGAATGGGCTTGGGACCTATCTCTCCACTAGACAGCGCTCGTAAGAGCTCCACCACTCGGCGCTGCAGATACGGATGCAGTCCGCGATCTGGGTCCTCAAACACCGCCAGTTGTGGCGCATCGCGCTGGTAGCCCAGGGCGACAAACGCGGCCGCCAACATCGTTCCGTCAGACACCTGCTGAGTTTCGTACCATACAGCATCATCCCAGCGATCTTGGAATTGCAATCGCTGATTGCCTCGTTGCGCTCGGGCCTTGATGTCGGCGTACTCCGGCAACAATTCGATAAAGTCTTTGACAAAGCGCTCCTGATCGGGCCGGCTGAGCGTGGCGAAAAAATTGGCGAGGTTGTCGCCACTATTGCTGAGCTGCCAGACTTCATCCGCGGTGTCGGCGGTGCGTAGCTTGTCTGGATGAAAGACGAATTTTCGCGTCAGTCCAAGGCCTGCATGCTTCAGCATACTAGGGTCCTTAAACATCCCCTTAGGGCTATCGCTTTGTGCGACAATCCATATTGGGAAGGCCTTCGGATCATGCCGCCAGTGATCCTTCAGAGTGACGACGCTATCTGCCGTCAACGCATCGGCGATGGCGGTCTTGCCCGAGGCATTCGGCCCCACAAACACAGTGAATGCACCGAGTTCAAGCGTGACGTCCCGCAGACAGCGGTAGTGTTGGATTCGAAGGTTCTGGAGCATGGCGGAAGTTCTGGCCTCGAAGGCGAGAATACTCCCGTTCTGCCAACGACACAACGGGCATTGGCCACAGCCGTGACGTGCGCCTTCATCGGTCTCGTTGCCAACAGACGCGACTTGGGCGAAATGCCTCAGGCCGATGTATGCGAAAGCTCGTACGTATTTCGGATGCCTCAAAATGATACAGGCCATGGTCTTCGCGTTCTCGGAATGCCCCGCGGCCATGATTGTGATGTCCCCGCAGCGTTTGCCGTGCCCGAGGGCGATGGGGAACATCGAAATTAGGTGCTCTGAGCACTGCGGGGCGATGCTGACCTTGGCGTTTTCGCATTCTCAAGGCCTCGGCGTCGATACGAACACGTCATGTTCGCTCGGCGAGACGTCGCCCTTGCTCGTTGGCTAGAATTTGTGGAGGATTAAAAGGCAGTAATTGCGATATCGGGGCCTGCCGCGCCGTTATTGTCGGTACGGATCTCGCCTTCGGGAAAGTCAAATGCCACCTGGGCGCCCAGGGTATAGCGGCCGCCGACCTGCAAGCCGTTGTCGCGGAACTCATCGCTGGCGTCAAATACTACCGGCACAGGGATGGTTTGGCACGCTGCGGCGCCCAGCATGGGCAATTCGGCTTCGCCGAGGACATGGCCACCGCGGCCGATGATGGCCTGCGCCAGTCGGTCGTCGTCGACCAAGATGGCGGCGACGGCCCTCACCCGCACGAGATAGACATCCGTGTTACCTCGGTTGCACACAACAACCTCCATTTCGCCGCTCTGGCCCAGCTGGGCGCTAGCCGGCCCACTGACCGAGTCGACGACCACGTCGGGGGCATGAGCGATGGCTATGGGGATCTCGATTGTATTGTCGGCGCGTTGGATTTCGCCAAAGAGAGGCCTTGCCTCGACAATCAACGTGTATATGCCATCGCCGGTAAATGAACCGGTAAAGGGATCGTGGGTGACGCGCACGGTTTGCGATGCGCATGCGCCTACCGCGAGGCTGGCGGTAAAGTCTACCGCCATGGGCACAAGATCGTTGGTCAGTCGGACGCTGATGTCGGCGCCAAATGGAAGATCGAGCTGGCCTCGATTGCACACCGTGACATCGACGTCAAAACTATCGGATGGCACAATGCTGTCGGGCGCATTGAGTTCGGTGATGACCAAGTCGGCGTTCGGGGTGATGACAATGGGCGTGTCTGCATGGGTGTTGTTGTCATACGAGATTTCTTCGGAAAAATCCCTGGGCAAAATGGTGGCGATGAGGTGAAATACGCGCCCTTGGCGAAGGAAACCCAGCATACTGCCGACGTCGAGATGACCGGCGACAGTAGAGGTCGCACATTGGCTTGGTTCGAGTGCGGCGACAGCGGCCGTGCCGACGAGGATCGAGCCCGCATCAATCGTTTGTGACAGGGACAGGTGTAGCGTCAACGAGGTGTTTTCGGTGGGTTGGAACCCCTGATTGCATACTTGAATATCGGCGGAGAGCGGACCTGCGATGGCGGCTGAGGCCGGTGCGTGTACAGCGGTGACGACGAGATCGCCTACTTCGCCAATGGCGATCTGGGTGCTCGTGGTGTTGTTATGGGGATTGATCTCGGGAACGTGGCCCTCGCCATTGACCAAGGCGATCAAGTTGTATGAGCCTTCGCGATCCAGCGGTACCCGGACTTCTACGGTAGTGGTGGCGCAGCTTCTCGCGGCAATACTGTCGATGATGCCACCGGCAACCGTGGGGCTCGTGATGTCGGCAAAAGGCGCGCGCGAGGCAATAATTTCGACGTCCACGGCAAAGACTTCCTGGATGCCGCTATTGCATACCGTTACTTCGGCGGTGAAGTCGTCGCGATTGGATGCGACCTCAGGGGCCACCAGGGCCAATACCGTGAGTTCTGGGTGTTCGCCGAGGCTAATGGGGCGTGCGGGGCTGGCGTTATTGGCGGGGTTGGTTTCGCCGTTATGGGGCGGGAGGATGGCAATGGCGCCGATAAAGGCTGTGCTGTTGGGCCCAAAGGGCGAATCGAGAAATACATCTGTGACTCGAACATCGATACATGTATGTGCATCAATGGGTGGCGCAAACGCAATGGCGACGGGGTGGTCGGCGAGATCGATGTTGTCATCGTCCGAGATGACAAATTGCACCTGGCTGTCGGATGCGAAGCCTTGGCCCCGGTTGCACACCGTTGCCGTCAGGGTGGGGTGTTCGATGAAAAAGACCGTGTCTGGTGCGGTGACGTCGGTGACGATGATATCGGGCCCGAAGCCGACCCCGATCGGGCCAAATGCCCGGGCATTATTGTCATCGTCGAATTCATCGACGATGTTGTCGCCGTCGACGACGACTCCCAGGGTCGGCGTTATGCCACCGGCAAAGTGGGACACGCCAGCGGACGTAATGGACACCGCAATGCACTCGCCTGCGGGCAAGCCAGGTATTTGTTGTGCACCGATGATGTCGTCCTGCGCGCCGATGTCGGCATCGGCCGATAACACGGCCGCAACCAAGAACTGATCGTAGACTTCGCCCTGGCCCTGGTTGCACACTGTGGCGACCACCTCGAAGAGGTCTGGTTGTGCTTCGCGGAGAGCTGGGTCGTCCACGACCTCGATCTTGTCCACGACCAAGTCGGCAATGGGACTGAAGGTAAGCGACGGCCCGAAGAACACATTATTGTCTTCGACGAGTTCGGCATGGACGCCGATCTGCGTGGTTGGTAGGATCGGATTGGACCCGGGAGCTACCGGATCAACGATGGCGCCAATGCGGTAGGTTCCGACAGTGCCGATATAGCCGGTGGTGACCATGGCGGCCACACAGCGGCCGGGGCGGAGCAGGGCGGTATCGGCGGTTCCGCTGCCGATCACGATCCCCTGCTTGAGCTGGGCCGGGGCGAATTCCTCGTCGGAGGAGATGAGGACATCGACGTTGATGGTGCCTTGGCTCGTTGCTTGGCCCTGATTGCATATCTTCACCGCGGTTTCATATTGCTGATATCGATCGCCGATTCGGCCGCCAGTTTGGCCGCCGATGGGGGCAATTACGTCGGTGACCACCAAGTCGGGCCCATCCCCGATGCCGATGCGGGGGCCGATAAATTGATTGTTTTCCGGGCGCAAGTCGAAAGACACGTGATCGGGGTCGATGATGGCGCCGATGGTATGGGCGCCTTGGGGCATGCTGGTGAAGCTCTGGGTGGGGATGGTGTGGCAGTTCTCTACGTCCAATGGAGGGAATGTGACGGTGTGGATAATAAAATCGGCGGATGAGAGCTGTCGATCGTCGGAGAGGACCACGGCGACGTCCACCGAGCCACTGGCATCGACGCCCTGATTGCACACAGTGATCGCGGATTCAAAGGGGCCGGTGGGCAGGGCGCTCGGCGCGTGGTTGAAGCGGGTGATGACCAAGTCGGGGCCAAAACCGAGGACGACGGCCTCACTCAGGCGGTCGTTATTGTCGTCGATGAGTTCGAAGTGGAATTGGTTGGGATCGACGGTGGCTCGTATGACGTGGCGACCCTCGACAAAGGGTGTCGAGACCTCAAGACGTTCTTCGCTGCATTGGCCGACATGAATGCCACTGACAACGTGCTCGGTGAGCAGGGCCGGTGGTGCGTTGAGGTCGTTTTCCGGCAATAGGTCGAGGCGGATATCGACAGCGCTGCTCTGGTCTTGGCCTTGATTGCAGACCTTGACGGTCACGGCAAAGGGGTCAAAGGGACGCGCATTCAGGGGCGTTGCCACCTCTTTGACGATGAGGTCGGCGGCAAAGCCAAAGCCGATGCGGTTGCCGGCGGCGCGGTTATTGTCGTTATCGGGTTCGAAGATCAGGTCATGAGGATCGACGATGGCGCCCACGTGGCGGACGGCATCGTATCCATCGTAAAAGGCGACTGCCTGGGTTTTGCTACAGGATTCTGGCTGTAGGAAATGCAGTGTGGTGGTGGCGACAAGTTCGTCTTCTAATGAGATGTGTTCATCTTGCGATAAGACGAATACCACTTCTACGTTGCTGGCGGACTCCATACCGCGGTTACAGACGTCTGCAGATACGGTAAAGTCCGTATAAGGCATCACACTTGGTGGGCCTTTGACACGGTGGATAGCAAGATCGACAGCAAGGGCGACGTCCGGGCTGGCAAGTGCGTGTGAATTTGCTGCAGGGGCGCTACTGCCGCCTGTATCGGCGTGGCTTCCACAGGCGGCGCTGGCGATCGCAGCGCTGGTGGCGAGGATAGATACGGTATGGTGGGGGAGGGGAAATAAAGTTTTTCTACGCATAGATAATCAAATGGATGGACATTGTCTCTTTAAAGAGACAGATTTAGACAGAGATACATTGGGTGATGTGCGTATGAGCACAGAGATTAAATTGGGGCTTCTACTAACCAGACGGACGGAGACGCTGGGGGGTAGCGATTTTTTTTCACAAATTTTTCGCGTCGTTTTTTACATCGCGTTTCGCGACATATTGCGCGTCATTGTTTGCGCCCCGGCCCCGTGTTTGTTTCATGGGCCCAACTTTTATTCGCT
>JAAUYH010151759.1_pt1 | contig 22539 bp, 17 predicted proteins | sample 7278061 | NCBI WGS metagenome assembly JAAUYH01 (sample SAMN14350203, study PRJNA611818) | marine sediment metagenome | isolation source: surface marine sediment (0.6m) | place: French Polynesia: Moorea | collected 2018-08 | reverse complement strand
GTCGGCGTCGACCAGGTCGGCGCCGACCAGGTCGCCGTTGACATCGGCCTCGACAGCTTTTTTCAAATTCACCGCACCCAGGCCGAGCGCATGTACCGCGAGATCGCCAGCTGGGTCGCCCACTTACCCAGGCGCGAGGAGCCCCAGCAGCGTGCGGCCCCGCGCCGCATCCTCGACCTGTATTGCGGCGTTGGCGGCATTCTCTTTGCCCTCAGCCCAGACCCACAAATGCCGACCGCGCCATCCCTAGCTGAGACGGCCCCCACCCTCCTCTGCGGCATCGAAGTCAATCCCGCAGCCGTGAGCGCCGCACAGCGCGCGGCCGATAGCGCCGGTCTGGCCCGCCGCGTCAGCTTCCACTGCCACGACCTCGACGCCGGCATATCGCCCCAGCCGTCATCCCTTGCTGACCAAGCTGACCTCATCACCGTCAACCCCCCGCGCAAAGGACTCTCCGCCGCGGTCCGCCAGACGATTGCGCAATCATCGGCGCAGCATCTCATCTACGTCAGCTGTCACCCCATCACCCTCGCTCGCGACCTCGCCGAACTCGTCGATGGCGGCTGGCACCTCGATAAAATTCAGCCCCTCGATCTCATGCCCTCGACCCCCCATATCGAAACCATTGTCCAGCTCACCCGACACCGTGGCCCGTGAGCTCGACGGTACCGGCGGGGCGGCCCCCCTCGTCATCTCCCTTCATCATCTGGCCCCATCATCAACTCCGTTGGAGAGAGCATCGCGGAGATCAATCGTCACCACCGCCTGATGACGCACCTCGATCTGCCGCCAGATCGATCGTGCATCATCGACCAGGGTCGCGTCGATATGCACACGATACATGCCCGGATCCACGTGGGCCGACATACTCACCGCTTCCGGGGCCCGGCCAGCAGCATAGCGGCGCTCAAAATACGCCACCCCAGCCTGATCGCCCGTGGGAAACACATCGACCCGCAACGCCTGGACTTGGGCACTTGCCGCCCCCAAGCGCAGACGAATCTCCACGTCGGCCAAGTCGCTCTCGCACGTGCGCACGCCCAACATGGCCACGATCAAAACAATCACCAGAGGCGCCAACCGACGACGCAGAAATTCCCATAGCTCGCGTTTCGCCATCGTCCCCAGGGTAGCCCGAAACATCCCCGCCGCCCCTACTGCTGGTAGCAGATTGTGCCGGTCACTCCCGGGCAATTTTTTGCCGCCCAGTCAGGGCACGCGTAGCATAGCCACCATGAGAGGAATCCGCACCATCGTCGCTTGGGCGCCGCTGACCGTGGCAATGATCGTGTCCATCGCCACGACGAGCGGCTGCGGCATCCGCCCCCATCCGGCCCCCAATCACGCCCGCCCGCCGGGCATCTCGGCCCCCATCGTCTCTGCAGTGCGCGCGCCCGCGCTGCCCCGGCGCGCTGAGCCATCGCCGAGACCGTCTTCGGCGGCATCAGCCTCATCGGCCGCACCGGCAACAGTGACGTCGCCGGCACCGGCATCCGTGCCGACATCGGCATCCGTGCCGACATCGGCATCCGTGCCGACATCGGCATCCGTGCCGACATCGTCGCAACGTCGGCAGAGATCGAGCCGTGCGCCCGTGGCGGTACCTACGACAAGAGGCACGAATACGGGCGGCGCCGATCTATCCGCCGCAGTGACCAGCGTCGACGCGCGCTCGGCGACTACTTCGGTAGAATTTGCCCTGACCACAGCCAGAGCGCTGGGGTTATCTCTGAGCGCCGAACTCAGCGACATCACCAGCGGCACCTCGCTTTTGGCCCTGGCACGCGAACGCGACGCCCTGGCCAACGAACGCGCCCACGACCCCTTACCCCTCACGGGCGACCTGGTGCTCCTCGAACCCGATCATGACAGCGATCTCATCGTCGCCATCATCGTGGCTCCGGCCGATCCCGCGAAGATGCCGCGGACCTTCGACCGTGCTGAGCTGCGCTTCCTGTATCAAGGACGGGTGCACAGCGGCACCGTATCCCTGCGCCCCGGCGCCCGTCTGCGTTGTCGCTCAAGCCGATCCGACGCGCCCCAGTCGCCGTGTCCCGCGCTGCGAACCCACGGCGTCATTCGCGTGGACCGACTGTAGAACAGCCAACCATCCCGATGCCGGCGATCGCCCACACACGCACCGGGCAAAAAAGCTGTCCCCACTGCCTTGGCCCAGCGCAAGGATGTGATAGTTTTGCGCACCTGGGGCAGTGGCGGAATAGGTAGACGCATGGGACTTAAAATCCCAGACCCGAAAGGGTGTGTGGGTTCGATTCCCACCTGCCCCATAATCATTTCGATTTGACGCTCGCGCTTAGGGCTCGCTCAGAAGTAAATTCCCTTTTTTTTGTGTCGAGACGCCCGATTGCGAAGGCGCGATGAGGCCTCAGGTCTTTGCCCTGAGGGCGCTGGGTGGGCCCCAGCAACCGAAGAGCAACGCCCGCAGGCGGGATGGCTCGGCGTCCGAGACGCAGACACCCGAACCACATTTCGTGCCAAACAGGCGTCGGAATGCAGAACTCTCCATCGTGTTGGTGAAGCTTTCGCATGATGCCAGCGTTTGGCCTGGCCTTTAACGGTTCTGCCAACACATTCGTATCCAAGAGAAAACGGTGCGTCATTCATCGACCTCGACGTCGCGACCAGCGCCCTTGTCGCGAACATCATCGAAGACATTGTCCAAATCCCCCAGCCTCTCGGTTTCGCGGAATTCCGATAAGCGCTCCCACAAACCCGGAACATTCCCACGCATCCGGGCATAGTCCTCGACCGATACCACAACCGCAACAGGTTTGCCGCGTCGAGTCAGCTCGACGGGCTGGCCCTCCTCGGCTTCACGAACAACACGAGCCAACTTGTCTCTTGCTTGGGCGATCGAGTAACTACGGGTCACTCAATTAGATGGCCATCCAGATGGCCATCTGTCAACGGGTCTTAAATAATACGCTAAGATTAAACCGATGGAGATTCGCAACGGAACAATCGTCAACGGGGCTATCGTGCTTGAGGACGAAAACAACTTGGAAGAGGACGCACCGGTAACAGTCTGCATCGGTGACCGGCAACAGCCCATGCGGATCACGGAAAAAGAGCTGTGGCTCATTGAAGACGGAAAAGCAGCAGCGACACGTGGCGAGCTAGTCGACACGCGTCGGTTCCCCCAAAAACTCCGACGCGGGGGTTGAGCTGCCTCCCTCATCCTGCCCGCGGCCCCCGCTGCCCGGCAAAAACAGCACCACACGGCCCCTTGCCGCCAGTTGCCATATGCTATGAGGGCCTGCAACGCCCTTTTGCGCCGCTGTAAACGCACTGCGGGCACACGACATACGCTTCAGCCCCGCGGCACTCCCCCGCCGGCCCCTGCGCGAAGCCGTTCGCGCCGTCGCACGCCCACCCAAGCCTCTCGCCACGGCCGCCTGCGCCGTCGCAAGTCCACCCAAGTCTCTCGCCACGGCCGCCTGCGCCATCGCAAGTCCACCCAAGTCTCTCGCCACGGCCGCCTGCGCCGTCGCAAGTCCGCCCAAGCCTCTCGTCACGGCCGTTCGCGCCCTTGCAAGTCCACCCAGGCCTCTCGCGACGGCCGTTCGCGCCGTTGCAAGTCCACTCGGGCCTCTCGCGCTGGCCGTTTGCGCCGTTGCAAGTCCACCCGGGCCTCTCGCGCTGGCCGTTTGCGCCGTTGCAAGTTCACCCGGGCCCTTGGCGCTGACTGTCGCCGCCGCTGCACTGGCCCCGATGGCGTGTGCGCCGGCATTGGTTTCCCAGTTCAAGCACCCTCGGGGCACCCACATCGCGATAACATCGTAGTGGCAAACCCCCAAGGGGAGACGTAGCGCCATTTGATGCGACGCACATGACCCGCGGGCTACGTGCATCAGCATGCCAACATCGTAATAAGTGCCCAGCCGGACTTGCATCAGCGTGCGTGGCCGTCGCGCCCGCCCTCACCCCGCTAACGATGACGTTCGCGACCAGTCGCAGGCCCCCAAGGGCACTTGCAGCGCCACAAAATCTCGTGGCAAGTGCCCTTGGGTCATTTGCAGCGCCGCAAACGCCCGATCGGGGGGGCCGATGGGGGCACGACATGGGAAACAAACCCGAATAAGGCTCCCGTGGCCTCCCGCCTGACCGTCGCTTCGGAACAATTGGGGCAAGCGCCAGGTCGCTCAATTGCCAGCGTCGGCCGCTGGCTCTTCTTTGTACAGGTCGTCGACCTTGAGCTCGACCAGGGCCCGCAGCGACGATGCGCTGGTCTCGACCACGTGGGATTTGCCGCTGGCACTGATGACGTAATTGCCATCGGACTCGGCGGCCACCACGATCTCGTATTCGTGGCGCTCCGGCGCTACCGACATGGTGCCGTCAGCTGGCGCGGGGGCCGCCGCTTCCCCCGCTTCACCACCGGGTTGGCCCGGGACTGCGGCCTCTGCCGCCGCTGCCGCGCCAGCGCCCTCGGCCGCAGCAGCAGCCTCTTCAACGGCAGCAGCTATGTCGGAGGGTGGCGCTGGTGGCGCGGGCGGCGGCAGTTTCTCGGTCTTGATTTGAATCCGCGCCAAGCGGCTATCAAAGCCGAGGGCCGCCGTGGGCTCCGTGCCCACTGGCTCCAGCAGGCGAATATTGGCCACGTTGCGCACCGAGCCCTTGAGCTTGCCTAAATCGAGCTCTTTGCCGGCCACCGGTACGCCCGCGGGCTGCACCACCCGCCATCCGTCGTCGCCGGCGCCGACCGCGCGGGTAAACTCAAATACCCCCTGCGAATTCTCGACAATCAAAGATACGATGTCGTCACCGGGAATTTTAAAATACTCGGTGTTGACCCAATTGCTCACCGCCTGGCCCACATCCCACGCCGATAGGCCGTTGACTGCGTGGGTGTCCTCTTGCTCGGCAACTCGGACATGGACTTTGCGAAAACCCGGAGATGAGCCGACGTACAGATCGGTTAGGGCATCGCCCTCGCCTTTCAGTACCAGCCGGCGCTCGTAGCTATCGCCGCTGACCTTGAGCTGCCCATGCCTGGACGCATTGGTGGTCACGGGCCCGCGCGAACGCAGCGCCGCCAGCTTGCTCAGGGTGTCGTCGACCTTCTTGGTATCGGCGGGATAGTTGTAGTGGCTGGCCACGACCCAACCGCTGTCGGTTTTCTCCAGCTCGGCCACGGGCGCCGCGCCATCTGTCCCGCTTTTGCCATCGGCGGCGCCGGCCGATGCTGCGTCATCGCCGCCAGTGGGACCATAGACCGTCATCGCCGTGATCTTTGCCGCATCAAAGCCAGGCAAGTAGTCGCTCAATTCGCGCACCCCAGGCTCTTCCTGGGCCGCGCCAATCACCAATACCACGGCCAGCTGCGCCGCCAGCACCAGCGCCAATATCTTATTGATGCGTTTCATGATTTGCTCTTCCCTTTCTTGCCCTTGGAAGAAGTCGGGGCCGATTTCGTCGGGGCCGTCTTCTCCGCTGCCCCCTTGGCCGAAGGCGCCAGCGACGGCAAGCTATCGCGGCTCACCAGGGCCAGCGGCACCGCCGAACGCCGACGCGCACCGTTGACCAAGACGACGATCACGAGCGCCACAGCCGCGATGGCGTAGTTGATCCACTCCCAGGTCTCGGCACTATAGGGCTCAAGGTGTAACGTCCGGGTGTACGACCCGCGCGAGCGAATCGACAAAAGGTCTATGTCTTCCACCATCCAGTCGATCATGTTTTCCACGAACTGCAGGTTGTTGAGATACGCTTCCCCACCTGTCTGCCGGGCCAAACCGAGTACTTCGTCGGCGACAAAGTTGGACGAGCCCACCACCACCAAGCGGGTCCCCGGTGGCGAGCGCTGAATCAAGCGTTCGGGGCGCTGGGCACTGTCTTGTGCGCCCTCGCCCGCGCCGGCCGGAGGTTTGCCGGCCTGGTTGCGGAAGTGACTGTCGAACACGCCAGTCAGGGCCACCGCTAAGGGATACGCACCCTCTCCTGCGCTTTCCGGGCGAGCAAAACCGAACTCTTGATAGAGGCCAAAATCAGGCTGTACGTTGGTATTCGTCTGCAACCACGAACGCGCACTTGAGCTGAGCAGGACTTGCCGGCTCACAGTTGCTAGAGTCGCGGCGCTGTCGCCATCGCTTTCACCATCACTGTCCCCATTTGCCGGAGCAATGGCCGCCTCACGCACCGGCGAGACAAACTGCATATTGATGGCTGGCAACCCGCCCAAGGCTACATGCTCCTCCGACATACCATCCTTGCGAACATCCACGAACGGTAGATACGGTCTCAGTTCGATCTCGCGAAATTGGAAACCGCCCCGATCGACAATGACCGGAACGGGGAAGGCGCGGCTACCCTGCGCGTCTAACACCAGCGCTTTTTCGATGTCAACTCCATAGCTATTGAGTACATCTTCCAGCCCCGTGGTCACCTCAGCCACTGCCAGCTCTCGACCCAAAATGAATTTATAGCGCCCTGCGAGCACAATGGCGGAGCCGCCGCGCATGAGGAACTGATCGAGGGCCCGCTGCTCTTTGTCGGCGAAATCCTCGGGCCCGATGACGAGCAACACATCGACATCACCGGGCACGCCATCATCGCCAGCTAGATCGACGTCACTCACCTCGTAATTTTCCCCGAGCTTGCCCTGCAGCATATCGTATTTCAACACCTGGGGCGGCGGCATGCCCATGCCGGCAAATTGCGGCGGCGGTTGCGGCGGCGCCTTGGGCGTCACCAGACCGAGCTTTTTGAGAAAGCCCGGCGCACCGCGCTTGAGCGCGGCCTCAATAGCGTCGCGGATATCGGCTTCGCCCATCTCTCGAGCCGGTAGCACCCGTTCCAATCGATCCCCCATCTTGAGCAGGATATGCAGATAGAAGACTTCGTTCGAAAACAACGATGCGGCAAAGGGCCTAAAGCCGTAGTCGGAGAAAAGCTTCTCTTGCGCCTCGGGCGTCGTCGGCATGACGGTGTTCAACACAAACTTGCCCGCCGATTGACTCTCGAACTCCTTGGCCACCTTGGCAATACGATCGGGCACCGGACGCCAATCCTCGGGCAAGGTCTCGGGGGTGACATACAGAGTGAGTTCGATCTTGCTGGCAAAGGAGGCAAACAGCGAATCGATGCTCTGAAAGCCGGAGACCACTTTCTTGATCGCCCGGGTCACGTCGTATTCGAGATTGCGCAGCCTGACATCGATACTGCGATCGCCCGACACGTTGATCTCGATGAGATCATCAAACGATAGGGTCTCGTGCTGGTCGCCGTATTTGAGCAGGATGTGAAAATAGGAATTAACCACCGCGTCTTGATGGCGGTCCGAGATGCGGAAGGGCACGCTCTTGATGCCGTACTCCTCCTGGGCCTCGCGTTCGATCTCCTCGTCAGTGCGCGGATCGAGAAATTCCACCTGCACCTGGGAGCCGCCGACCACGCCGTACTCGGTCAAGCGATCGCGGATCTGCGGAATCAGGGGATCGAGCAGCGGATGGGTGCGGTCGGAGAAATAGCCGCGAATCAGAAGCGGCTCGCCGAGCGAACCGAGAATCTCCTTGGTCGCGGGCGAAATGCTGTATTCACCGCGCTCGGTGAGGTCGATGCGGGTCGCGGACACGTTGGAAAATAGGATGTTGAGCACCACCGCGTTCATGAGGCACAGCACCACCGCCAGCTTGGTGTGAAAGCGCAGCTCGCTCGTGCGCCGGCCGGCGCTCCAGCGCTTGGCCGCGAGCAAGGCCATATTGATGACCAAGAACACCACGACAATGGACACGTAATACAAGAGATCGCGGAGATCGAGGACCCCGCGGGCGATGCTGTCAAAGCGACTGCCAGTGCCCAGGGCCCGCGACAGCTCGGCCCCGCTGGTGCCCCATAGGCCGACGAAGAAATCGGCGCCGGGCACGTATAGAATGCCGCAGGCCACCCAGGTGAAAATCAGAGCCACAATCTGATTGTCGGTGGTCGACGAGATGCACAAGCCCACCGACAGATAGGCGCTGGCCACCAGCAGCGCGGCAAAGTAGGCGCCAAAGACCGGGCCCCAATCGAGATCGCCCATCATCGACACCGTGATGGGAATGCCCAGGGTCATGGCCAGTGCCAGGGCCACCAAAATGAGGCCGGCGACAAACTTGCCCAAGACCAGGGTGTCGACGCGCACCGGCAAGGTCAAGAGCACCTCCAGGGTGCCCAGCTTTTGCTCCTCGCTCCACAGACGCATGGTGAGCGCTGCGACCAAGAAGATCAGCAGCAGTGGCAGATGGGTGAAGAGCGGGCGAACGTCGGCGATGTTGCGGACGAAAAATGGATCGTACCAGAAGAAGGTCACCAGCGAGATGGCCAGAAACGCGCCCAAGAAGATGAAGGCCACTGCCGAATTAAAATACGAGCGCAGCTCTTTGCTGGCCACGCACCACAGATATCTCATTGCGTCACCTCACTCGTGGATGTCGATGCCGATGATGATGCCGCTGATGCCCCCGCGATCGATTCGCCGACAAAGGTCTGTTGATTGGCGAGATCGCGAAACACCGCTTCGAGGGTGCGGGTCTCCGAGCGCAATTCGATGATGTCCCAATCCTTGGCTCGCACCAGCTGGAACACCGAGCGGGCCAAGTCGTCGTTGCCGTCGCTCTTGACCCGCCAGGTCACATAGCCGCCGTCTTTGTCGTCTGGGGCACCGCCGTCGGGACGACGGCCGTCGTCGTGTCCGCCCGCGGTCACCGGACCGCCAACGCGCTCCACCGAGGCCGCGCCCTCGAGCTGCTTCAGGGCCTCGGGTACCCCTTTGGCGGCGGCGTCCACCGCCACCACCGTGGAGTTGCCGGTGCGCAGGGCATCCAGGGGCGAGTCGGCCCGCAACTGTCCCTGCATAATGATGAGCACCCGTTCACACGTCATCTCGACCTCGGGCAAAATATGCGTCGATAGCAGCACCGTCGAACGCTCGGCCAAGGAGCGAATGAGCGCGCGGATATCGGCGATCTGATTGGGGTCCAGGCCCGTGGTCGGCTCGTCCAAGATCAGGACCTCGGGCTTGTGCACAATGGCCTGGGCGATGCCGACCCGCTGGCGATAGCCCTTGGATAGGGTGGCGATCGGCCGGGTGAGATACGGCTCCAGGCCGGTGGCGTACACCGCCTCGGAGATCCGCGGCCTGAGGTCCTCGGGCGCCACCCGGCGCAGCGTCGCCATGGTCACGAGGTACTCCTGCACACTCATATCGCCGTAAAGGGGCGCGTGTTCCGGCAAGTAACCGATATTGCTCTGCAGATCGATACGATTGGCGAGCACGTCGATGCCGCAGACGCTGGCGTCGCCCTCGTCGGGCTGCAAATAACCGGTGAGGATCTTCATCAGCGTGGTCTTGCCGGCGCCATTGGGCCCGAGCAGACCGATGATTTCTCCTGGCTCCACGGTGAATGACACATCCCGCAGCGCTTTCACCGGCCCGTAACTTTTAGAAAGTCCTTTGGCTTCGATGGTAGTCATGGATTTCTCTACTGCTCCTTTGGCAGCCTCCTTTTTGCTAGTGCGAGCGCGAGCGGGCCAGGCCCCCCCTGAGGTGAGGAGAGAGCTCCGGCTCACGACTCAATCGCGAATGACGACATAAAGCGCATTGCCGCCTCGCTTGACTAGTAGTAGGAGCGAATTTTTATCCGCTTTGGCCGCGCGAGTAAATGCGCGGGCGGAATTGACCGCCTTGCGATTGACTTCGGCGATGACGTCGCCGGCACGAATGCCAGCGCGGGCGGCGGCACTATCGCGGGCCACCGAAGTCACCACCACCCCGGACGTCTCCCCGCTGGGGACACTGTAGCGGCGCTTGCTCGCCGAATTGAGCTCGGTAACCGCAAGGCCGCGCACGCTGCGGCCATTGTCTGTGTCCGCGGGCGACTCCTGCGAGGCCAAGGAACTGGTGTCGGCGGGCAGACTGCCCAGGGTCACGCGCAGATTGCGCTTGCGGCCGTCGCGCCAGATCTCGAGTTCGACCCGTTTGCCCGCGCCCTGGCTGGCGACCAAGTTGCGCAGGCGGGCGCTGGAGTCCACGGTTTTGCCGGCCAGTTTTTGCACCACGTCGCCGCGCTGCACCCCGCCTTTGGCCGCGGGGCTGTTCTTGCCCACGTCGGCGATGAGGACCCCTTTGGCCACCGGCAGACCCAGGGCGCTGGCCAAATCGCGATCCACGTCTTGGATGGCCACGCCCAGCCAACCGCGGTCGACCTTGCCGTCGCTGAGCAGGCTATTCATGATGGGGCGGACCATGTCTGAGGGAATGGCGAAGCCAATGCCCTGATTGCCGCCGCTGCGGCTCAAGATCGCGGTGTTGATGCCCACAAGCTCGCCGCGCATATTCACCAGCGCGCCGCCGGAATTGCCGGGATTGATGGCGGCGTCGGTCTGGATGAAATCCTCGTAATCGACGATGCCGACATCGGCGCGGCCGACGGCGGACACGATCCCCATGGTCACGGTTTGGCCCACGCCAAAGGGATTGCCGACCGCGAGGACCACTTCTCCGAGACGCACGTTGGCCGACGGCCCCAACGGCAGCGGCACCAGGCCGCTGGGGGCCCGGCCATTTTGCGTGCTGATGCGCAGCACGGCCACATCGCTCTTGGGATCGGAGCCGACTACTTCGGCGTCATATTCGGTGCCATCGCTCAGGGTGATGCGAATGTCTTTGGCTTTCTCGACCACGTGGCTATTGGTGAGCACCACCCCATCGGCCGAGACCACCACCCCGGAACCGAGACTGCGGGCCTGGCGCGAGGAATCTCCGCGTGGGCCGGGGAAAAAGTTGGGGAAAAAGCCCTGCTCCGACCGGTCCACGACCTTGGTTGCGGAGATATTGACCACGCTGGGGACCACGCGCTCGGCCACATCAGCGATGGTGTCCGTCCCCGAGGACAGTATGCCCTGGGCATAGGCGGGGGCCGGGGCCAGGGTTTGTCTGAGCACCTGCGACACACCGCGAGTCTCGCTATCGCCGTCGAACTGGGCTTGCCCGCCCAACACCAGACCTGCGCCCAAGACCAAGCCGATGACGCCTGTGACAATGTTACTTTGCTTCATATGGATCACCTCTTCTCGGTGTTCCATAACCAACGCGCCCGCTCAGAACATTCCCGAGCGCCTTCGTGTAGCTACATGGGACGGGGACACATGATGTGACCGCAGTCGCTGACTTAGGGGCCGCCACTATTCTGCGATGATGCGAAAATCGACACGGCGGTTTCGGTTCTTTTGCGCCTCTCTTGTGCCCTCTGCCAGCGGGAGCGAGGCTCCCATGGCGGCAATCTCCAAGCGGCCGGCATCCACGTCTCTGGCAATGAGGTAGACGCGTACATTTTCCGCCCGCTTTCGACTTTCGTATTCGATTCGCTGTCCGTCAGCATCGGCATGGCCGCGGATGAGGAGGCGAATATCGGGATGTTCGTCGAGATACAGCGCCAACTCGTTGAGGGCGGCAAGATGGCGCGGTTCAACGCTGGTGTTGCCCTTGTCGAATTCGATGGGCACGACGGTGTTGATCGTCGCCTGGTCGCGACGGACATATTGGTATTCGCGACAGCCGTCTTCGTTGATATGACCCTCTCGGGGCCTCTTGCTATCGGGGCACTGATCGTCCTCGTCGAAAACACCGTCGCCGTCGCTATCGCTGTCTGGGACAGCGACAGCGTCGGGCTGCTGTAGCTCGCTGTCGCTAAAGCAGCCGTCGTAGTTGCGGTTGGCGCCTCGTTCGGCCCTTTTCCAGCACTGATCGGCCGTATTGATGATGCTGTCGCGGTCGCTGTCGCGGTTGTGCGCATAGGCGAACGTGAGGTTGAGAAAGAGGCCGTTGTGCTTGCGGTCAAAGTTCTCGAGAACAGCAGTAAGGCCACGGTTATACCGTCCCTCAATGGCAACCGCGAAGCTGCGCTGGATATCAAATTCGACACCGACGGCCAGCACTGCATCGAATACAAAATCTTCGCTGAAATCACCGAGGTCCTCGGTAGGCATATCGCCTTCTGTACGATCTGCGGACAACTCGAACAGCACGGCCGGGCCCGCTAGACCATAGAGGTGAATGGGAATACCACTCAGACTGTTTGAGTACGATAGCCGAGCCATCACCGGCACTTCAAGATATCGGTGATTATCGACCAACAAGCTCCCGCCGAAGAGATCCAGCGACGTGCCGCGCCCGACATATGCGAATTCAGCCTGAAGCGACAACCAAGGCTGCAATGCAACGATCCCCATCACGCCGACCTCTAGATGACTACGCGCATCACGCCCATCAGAGCTGACGGTTCCGAATGCAACCCGGGCCCCAACTGCGAATGCGGTGTGCTTGGAAGGCGCGCTTGATGACAGACGAGTCTCGTCGCCTGCATTCTCAGCACTATCTTGGGCAAATGCCACAGCGGTACTGGCAGTTGCGACAAGTACACTGGCAACTATCACGTAATATGTATTCATTGTCATAGGTTCATTCACTGTCGTTCTATGTCACTGGATTGCATGGTCGCCACGACTAGTACACTTCACATAAATTAGTTGCTACACTGACTGCATTCGTCGTTGCAGAAGGTCCGTTCGGGGCATCCTACGTGTCCAACTGGATCACATACCTCAACACCGAGGAACAGAAACCCATCGCCACAGCGCGCGGGCTGACATAGGTCCTCTTGACCCGATGGACAGGCATCTACGACAAGGTTATTACCGTCATCGCAAATCTCGTTCGGTCCGAGAAAGCCGTCACCACAACGAGCATCCAGACAGGTGCCCGCTGGTCCGCTCGGACATTCGTCAGTGATCGAGGCATTGCCATCATCACATTCTTCCGTGGCGGTATTGGTAAAGCCATCGCCGCAAAAAGCGAATTGACAGGTCCCACCTAAGCCAGAGGGACAAAAGTCAAGCTCTGGGACCTCGGGATCGTCTTCGTCGCCATCATCGCACGCTTCGACTCCGAGCTGGACAAAACCGTCACCGCAACTCGCGACCTTACACATCCCGCTCTGCTCGTCGAACACGCAACCGTCGTTATTGGACAGGTTGCCGTCGTCGCAGTCTTCTGGGCCGCTGATGGAGGTCTCTTGCATGCTGCACGTATCTCCTGCGCAGACAAAGCCATCACCGCAGCGCGCGTACCGGCAGGTGCCATCGGGCCCGCTAGGACAGTGGTCAGTGGTCGACTGATTGCCGTCATCACACTCCTCGGTAAATTTGTTGATTACGTCATCACCACAGAATGCCAGTCGACAAGTGCGCGGCTCGGGATCAGATGACCGACAAAAATCGTCGTCCTTTTGATTGCCATCATCGCATTCCTCGACGCCAATCAGGAGATGTCCATCGCCACATGTATTTAAGCTGCAGTCGGGCAGACAGCGGCCTTGGAAACGATTCAATGCCCCATCGTCACATTCCTCTTCACCATCCAATACCTCACCGTCACCACACGTAGCCCTTACGCAGTTGGGCAAACACGCCTTCGTATCACCATTTCCATCATTCTCATCATCGCCGAGATCACATTCCTCCCCTATCTGTACCATGCCATCGCCACACCGCGAGCGCTTGCAATCCGACGTACATGTCCCATTATCTCGATTGTTGGCGCCTTCGTCACACTCCTCCACCTTGCTTGGGTCACCGTCCACGAGAACGAATCCATCGCCACACTCATTTAATCGGCAGGTCGGGAGGCATTCGCCTTGAGAGTGATTGCCGCTGCCGTCGTCACACTCCTCTACGCCCTCGTGGACCACGCCGTCGCCGCAGCGGGCGAATCTGCAGGCCCCTTTGGCTCCATCAGGACACGCATCCTCGTCAATACCATTACCATCGTCACAGTCCTCATGGCCGGCATGAATAAACCCATCCCCGCACACAGCGTATAAACACGAGCCGCCAATACCGTCGGGACAGCCATCGTTGACGTCACCATTGCCATCGTCGCACTCCTCTTGACCCTCCCAGATCACGCCATCCCCGCAGCGGGCGGGCGCGCACGTAGCGAACTCGCCGCTAGGGCATTCGTCGCCGTCCTCCTGATTGTCGTCGTCACATAATTCGCCGGGGTCCTCTATGCCATTGCCACAGCGATCGAGGGTGCCGCAGTGGCGGGGACAATTATCGCCATTGTCTTGATTGCCATCGTCGCAGCGCTCATTGCCTTCGACAATTCCGTTGCCACACACTTGCTCAGCCAGACAATGCCATGAGCAGCCGTCGCCGGGGCGTATGTTGCCATCGTCGCAATCTTCACCGGAGTAGAGTTGGCCATTGCCACAGTTATTGGGGATGCACACGTCTTGGTTGCGGGCGCATTGCCAACCCTGTGGGCAAAGGCGATCGCTCTCGGGGCAGCCCTCGGTTGCTTCGCTGAGATTACACGATAGCGCACTGATACCTAATACGAATACCGATACCATGCGCAGCGCATTCAGCAAATTGGTAGGAATGAGTCGAGACATGTCGTGATCCTCCTTATGCGCGAACATCAGTAGCGAACATCGATAGACACGCCAACGTGCCCAGGCGTGATGATGGGGCGATATTGCCATGCCATGTCTTTGCGACTATTGGCCGCAGCGTCAGCCCGGTCGCTCGGGATCTCTAAGGGGCGTTCGATCGAGCGCGGACGATTGAGCACAATCGCAATGGTTGCACTTGCAGCGACGAAACCGCCGGCAATGGAGTTGACCATAGCCCAGGTGCGCAACTTTTCGCCCTGGCGCCGATGCCGGGCGACCACATCGGGCACGCCCTGTTCGCTGCAGCCAGGACCGCAGCTCTGCACGATGAGCTCGTCGTAAGTGGCAAACTCTCTATCTGCGGCCCACTGAAAATAGGCGCCGCTCGCCGCCGTCATGGCCCCCAGGCCGAGGGCCGTCCACGGTAGCCACGTAGGCATGCGCCGCTCTACCACGTGTTCTTTGATGACGAGATGAACCCGCGCCTCCTGTCCCGCCGGTACGACAATTTGCTGTAAGTCGGCAATATAGCCGGCTTTCTTGGCCTCCACTAAGTAGAGCCGGCCAACTTCCACCGCGGTGGTATGGGTCCCCGGCCCGGTAAATAGATATCTGCCGCTCACGGTGACCTCGGCGCCTGGGGTATCGCAGCGGACATGCACGCGGGCGATGTGCTCGTTCAACTCTTCGAGAACGCCCGTGGCAATGGCGTAGCGCGTGGCGCCAAGGGCGTCTTTGCCCGAGGCGGTGGCGTGGTTCATGGTGTCGAATGCATCGGCCATGTCGCCGAGACGAAACGACACAATGGCCAAATTGTAGTAGATCAGCGGGTGCTGCCACAGCTCCAGCGCTTGGCGGAATTTTCGCGCCGCTGTGGCGTATTGGTCTTTGAGCGCCCGCTCCTTGCCCTCCTGCAGGAGCGCCTGGGCCCGCTTGCGCTGACTGGGCGACACGTCCTGGTTCCAAGGCGCCTCGGGGTCAAAGGGGGGCGGGGCCAGAGCGCCGTCATCGTTTGGGATTGGGATTGAGTTTTGGATCGGACCAGCATCGGTTTCACGCTCGGGCCCTGGCTCCGGCGTGGACGCTGGTGCTTCGGGCTCCGCAGGCAATGACGGCGATGGGGCGGCCTCGTCGCCATAGGGAGGCGATTCCGGCGTCCTCTCTTGGGCCAACGTCGGACTTGCGCACAGCAGCAGAGCCCAAAGGGCGCACACGTAGCAAATCAAGCGGGTTGACGTCATCATCGCTCCTCCGGGTTGGTTTCGAGGTTGATTTCGAGTTCGGCCCCATCCACGGGCACTTGGTCGGGAGCGCGATCGGGGGCACTGTCGGGCTCGTCGTCGGGGGCACTGCTTATATCGAGGTCATCGACCAGGGTCTCACGCACATCACCGTCGTACAGACCCACGCCGATTACGCGCTGCAAATCCTGGATACGCCGATTCGCTGCCGCAAGGTGGCTATTGTTCTCCTCCATGGCCTGCTCCAATTCGCCCATGGCGGCAAGGGCCCGCGTTCGCTCACTCTCAGCCAGATTCTCGGCCCGCCTGGCCCGGCGCAATAGCCGCTTGAGGCGTCGGTTTTGTTGTAGCAACTGGTCATTGATGCGCTCGCGTTCGCCGTAGGCCGCTTGCAGCGCGTCGTAGGTCTGCTTTTGCACCTCGTTTAGCTCGTCGCGCTCGGAGATGGTGCGGGTCAATTGGTCGTTGCTGGAATCGAGCTCTTTATTTTGCTCGTCCAGGCGCACATACTGCCTGCGCAGCTCGACTTCGGCTTGCTGGGCGAAGTCGGCTTGCTGTCGCGCGTCTTGTTCCGCCGCCTGGATGCGCAGAAGTGCTGCCGTCGCCGACGCGGACAGCACGACGAGGGCGACCATTACCGTGCCGAGCACGTAGCCGCGCACGCGGCGACCACGATTGGCCAATGCCAGGACCGCGGCCATGTAGTCAGTTTCGATCTCGGTCAGAGGTCCCCGGTAGCTGCGATACCAGGTCCTGGCCTCCTCCATGGGCCGGCCGCGCCACAAAAGGCCCGGCGGTCGGCCACGCTGGTGCCACTGGCCTGCGACAGTGCGCAATTGTCCGAGAAAGGCCAAGTTATAGTGGTCGTCGTCGAGCCATTTACTGAGTCGCGGCCAACTATCGCCGCTCAGCAGAGACTCGTGGACGATTTCGACCGAGGACACACCGTCATTCGTCTGTACAACCAACAGGCGCGCAGCAGCCAGGTGATCGATAAGGCGGCGTATGTCGCGCTGGGCGCCGTCGTCCGCGCCAAGCCCGACGAGTTCGGATAGCGGGACCACGGCGCGGGTGCGCTCGGATGTTACTAGGCGCAAAAACAGGGTCCGCGTCTGCTCTTGCAATACCGGCGGCAGTTCTTGCACGACATGGTCGGCGTGACTGGCCAGAGCGCCAGCGACGCCGCCGATTTGCCGATAACTGGCCATGCATAGCAGACGACGCCCGCGATCGCGCAGATCCCACAATCTACTGGCGGCAAATTGCAGGAGCGGCAGCGCGCCGGGAGCGTGCTGCAAGTGATCGAGCATATCGTCGATGATCTCGTCGGTCTCAAAGGCATAGCCGGCCATGTCGGCTGGCTGGCGCAGGGCATCGGCGAGGCCGCTTCGCCCCGGCGGCATGAGAAATAACAGCCCGCGACTGAGCTCGTTCATGAATGCCTCATCGCTGGCGCAGTGGTGCAAGTAATCGGCCCGCAGCGACAAAACCAATCGCAGTGGACTGGCGGGATCGTCGGCAATGCTCACAAGGCAGGCGAGGAAGGCCGCGCGTTCGTCATCCGACATCACATGGGTGTAGGTTTCTTCGAATTGGTCGACGAACACCATGAGATGGACATCGCGGCGCTGGGCATGGCGGCGGAGCAGCGCGGCGAAAAAGCCGGGCTCGCGGCTGAGTTGCTGATTCACGTGCGCCAGCTGGTCTAGATCGGCCGCCATGGTGCGAGACCCGCTGTCGCCACTATGCTGCGTCGGCGTCTGCAGCATGGGCATCGCCACATGGGCCAGCGATTGAAGCGGCGCGCGACCGGGACGCAAAATCAGTGCCTCCCACGACTCGCCCGATGTCTTGAGCGCCGGTATGAGTCCCGCACGGACAAATGATGATTTGCCGACGCCAGAAGGGCCGACCACGGCTAGTAGCGGTTGCTGTCGCAACCGGTTGACGGCGGCAACCACGTCGCCTTCGCGACCAAAGAATCTGCCCGCATCAGATTCTTGAAAGGGCCGCAGCCCGGCGTAGGGGCATTGATCGCGATGAACGGCGCGATGATGCCGACCGGGCAAGAGTAGCTCAAGCGCGGCCAAGAGCTCGGCGGCCGAGGCAAACCGTTCCTCGGCCGGTTTGCGCAGACAGCGATCGACAACCTCGGCCAGCGCATCGGGAATGTCGGCGCGGGCATCGTGCATGCGCGGCATGGGTTCGTGGAGGGTGCCGGTCACCATGAGCTGCATTCCGCTGGCGTCGCGCAGCGGGCGATGACCGGCCAGCATCTCGTAGAGCATGACGCCGACGGTCCACAGATCGCTGAGATGGTCGACGGGCTCGCCGCGCCACTGCTCCGGTGACATGTACGGCATCGTGCCGACCAGGGCCCCCTGTTGAGTGAGATGGATATTGCCCGCGTGCACCTGGTCCATTCCACGCCGCAGCTCTCTGAGCTCGGCCCGCTGCCTGGGCTCGACCAATTTAGCGATACCAAAGTCCAGCACTTTGACCACGCCGCGGTCGGTGACAAAGATATTGTCGGGCTTTAGGTCGCGGTGGACAATGTTGTGTTCATGGGCGCACACCAGCGCGCTCACCACCGGAACCATCAACTGTACGGCGCGGCTGGGTGTCATACAGCCAGCTCGGCTGATGGCCTGCCTGAGATGATGGCTGAGTGGAGCGCCTTCCAGATACTCCAGCGCCATAAACGGCGTATCACCGATTTCGCCGACTTCGTAGATGATGACGATGTTCTCGTGGCTGCAGCGTGCGGTGGCGCGCGCCTCCAGCAAAAAGCGGGCACTCACCTCAGGCACATCGCTGTGGAGAAATTTCATGGCCACACGCCGGCCCAATTGGGTGTCGCGGGCCAAGTACACCATTCCCATACCGCCGCGGCCGAGCTCCCGGATGAGTTCGTATTGGCCTACATGGGCGCCCGGCGCCGGAGTGAAAGCAGTATCCGCCGGGGCCTGTTCTTGTACAAAAGCCGGCCCCACAGGGGTCTCGAATTGCGAGATCTGCTCTGGCATCCGATGCACTCCGGTCTGTATCATAACCGAACGCGGTGCCAAACAGAAGTTGGCCGTGCACAGAAAAATCGCAGAGCAAGACAGCCGTGTTAGCGCGCATCGTCGCTAAGGACTCGCTCATGGACGCCAACAACCACGGAAACGTGTCGTCGGCCGGTATGGATCGGCGCCCAAGTGTTCGGCGTGACTATGTGTGGGCGCTCACTTCCCTCCGCTGACTGGCCGCCGCCTACTACTTCCCACCGACGGTCATGCGCGCGACCCGGAAGGTGGGCGCGGCCGTGGAGGTGCGCATCTTGAGGTCGTCGGCCACCAGATCGATGCCTTTGAGCAACTCGTCAAAGTTGCACGACACCGTCACTTCGCTGACGGGGAACGTCAGCTTGCCGTCTTCAATCCAAAAGCCGGCGGCGCCGCGGGAAAAATCCCCCGTCACTGGGTTAAAGCCAAACCCCATCATCGAGGTCACGTACAGGCCCTTTTCGGTTTGGCGCAAAAGCTCGTCGCGGCTGATGTCGCCGGCCTCCATCACCAAGTTAGACGTCGTCGGCGCAGTCGAGCCGCCCAGGCCCCGCCCGGCCGAGCCGGTGGACGGCCGATCGAGCTTGCGCCCGCAATACACGTCGCACAGCACGGTTTCCAACACCCCCTTGCGCACGATCACGTTTTTGCGCGTGGCCAAGCCGTCGCCGTCAAAGGGCCGCGACCCCGGCGCCCGCGGAATCAAGGGGTCGTCGACGATGGTCACGAGCGGTGAGGCCATCTCTTTGCCCTCGCGGCCCAGGAGGTAGGTCGATTTGCGGTACATGGACGAGCCGTTGGTCACGCTAAAGACCGTGCCCACCAGCGAACGCCCCACTTCGGGATCAAAGACCACGGGCACTTCGCAGGTGTCGATTTTGCGCGAGCCCAGGGTGGCCACCGTGCGCCGCGCAGCCTCGGTGCCGACGGCCTCGGGCGCATCGAGCATGTCGAGAAACCGGCCCCCGCTCCACCAATAGCCGTTGCGCTTTTTGTCGTCGGCGTCGTCGCAAATGGGCTCGACGTACAGCGACACGTAGCTCGAACGATAGCCGCCGACAAAGTCCTGGGAGTTGGCAAAGGCCGAGGCCCCGACCACGCGGGAAAACGAGGCCCCGTCGGAGTTGGTCACCCGCTCGTCGTAGTCCAGGGCGGCTTTTTCGCCGGCCTTGGCCATGTCCAAACACTGGGCTGCGTCGAGGGAGAGCACCGACTCGTCGTAGAGGTCGAGTTCGGGAATCTCCGTGGCCATGAGCTCGCGCTCGGGCAGGCGGTGCAGCTCGTCGGGCTCGGAAATCGCGGCCAGGGCCACGGTATCGGCCATAAAGCTGTCGAGGGAGTCGGGGCGCAAATCCGAGGTGTAGGTCAGGGCCGCGCGCTGGTCCTTGAATACGCGCAGACCCAGCGCCCGGCTGCCGGCCTCGTGCACCAGCTCGGGCTCGCCCTTGCGCACTTTGGCCGCCAACTCGGCGCCCTCGCGCACCACCACTTCAACATCATCGGCACCATGCCGCTTGGCCATCTCGACCGCGCGCACGGCGATATCACATAATTCTTTGACGTTATCGCTCACGAGCTTCGCTCTCCCTTATGCGGTCTGGGTGCCACCGACCGTGATCTCATCGATTTTGACCGTCGGCGTGCCCACGCCCACGGGGACCGATTGTCCGTCTTTGCCGCAAGTCCAAATGCCGTCCGATAATTCATAATCATTGCCGAGCATGGTCACCCGGCGCAGTACTTCGGGCCCATTGCCGATCAAGTTCACGCCCTTTAAGGGCGCGGTGAGTTTGCCGTCTTCGATGAGATAGCTCTCGGTGAGGGAAAACACGAAGTCGCCGTTGGAAATATTGACTTGGCCCCCGGAAAAGCGCTTGGCGTAAATGCCGCGCTGCACCGACTCGATGATTTCCTGGGGGTCGTGGGGGCCGGCGCGCAAACTGGTATTGGTCATGCGCGGCATGGGCATGTGCTGGTACGACTGTCGCCGGCCGTTGCCCGAGGCCTCGACGCCAAAGTGTTTGGCCGACAGTCTATCCTGCATGTAATTGACCAGCTTGCCGTTTTCGATGAGGACGTTGCAGCGGGCCGGATTGCCCTCGTCGTCCACGTTGATGGATCCGCGGGAATTGAGCAGGGTGCCATCGTCGATGACGGTGCACAGCTCAGAGGCCACGAGATTGCCCATCTGGCCCGAGTAGTTGGACGTGCCCTTGCGGTTGAAGTCGGCCTCAAGACCGTGGCCGACGGCCTCGTGCAGCAAAATGCCGGAGTCGCCGGGGGCTAGCACCACCGGCAGTCCGCCCGCGGGGGCATCGCGGGCATCGAGCATGGCGATGGCAATACGCGCGGCCTCGCGCCCGTGCCAGGCGCCGTCGCGCGAGGCGTCGTCCTTGGCGGCGAAATAGTCCAGCCCGTAGCGCCCGCCGCCGCCCGAGGAGCCGGCCTGGCGCTTGTCACCGTCCTCGGCCACCGCGCGCACGCCAAAGCGGATGAGGGGCATTTGATCGCGACTGAGACGGCCGTCGGAGGTCACGACCAAGACTTCGCGGATCTGTTCGACAAACGATACATCCACTTTGGCAATGCGACTGTCGGCCTGCCGCGCCGCGTGATCGGCGGCCCTGAGCAGGGCCAATTTCTCGCTGGCGGGCACCGCGAGCGACGGGCTGTCCACGGGGTAGTAGTTGGGCACCGCGACCGGCTCGATGGCCATGGGCACGGCGCTGCCGCCACCGGAGGCGATTTGACCCGCTGTACGTGCAGCATGCTCCATGCGCTCGACAGACAGGTCTTCGCTGTAGGCATAGCCGGTGGCGTCACCTTTGGTCACCCGCACCCCCAGCCCCATAGACACGCCCCGTCCAACGGTTTTGATGCGCTGATCTTCGAGGACATAATCGGCGCTGGTGCGGTATTCGAAGTACAGATCGGCGTAATCGCCGCCGGCCTGCAGTGCGGCGTTGAGCAATCGACGGGCAATTTGCTGGTCGATTTCACGCTCGCCCCCGGGCGCAAAGGGCGCGACGGGGATTGGGTTACGAGACGACATAGAAATGGTCCTGGCTCATTGGAGTGATTCGCAGAGGTCCCACGCGATACAATCGGTCAGACAAGGAACAAATAGACCACACTTGGGCATCGACGGCCACACACCCATGGACGGCGATACGCGTGTGTCAGGGCCCGCGAGTCTAGCCCGGATGTGACATCGATACTACCGTCGTCGGTGGGTACTTGCCTTTGCTGCAGCTTTGTGGGTGTGCGGGGAGAACGCTTGGCGATGCCGCGCATAGAGCAAAGCCGGCGCGGGTGCTAACGTGGCCCCATGGCCAAAGGACTGGAGACGCACCGGGCACGGCTTGAAGCCATCCAACTGCAGGGCAAAGACCTGGCTCGCAGAGCCAAGCGCAAATGCGAACTGTGTGAAGAGGGCGGACAGCTTCTCCCGTACGACACCGCCCCCGACGACGAACCCAGTCTCGAAACCCTGGTGCTGTTATGCGGCCGCTGCCGGGCGGTGCTTGAGGGGCGCAAAGACGACGCCCGCACCCTGCGCTTTCTCGAGGGCGCGGTTTGGTCGGAGGTGCCGATCGTGGCCACGGTGGCGCGGCAGATGATCGCCGAGGTCGATGCCGCTTGGGCCCGCGCGACCCTCGACTTGCTCGGCTGAGTCCGCAGAACCCATGCCACACCGCATCACCACGGACGCGGACGCAGACGCGGACGCGCAAGTCAGCGCGGCAAATCCGCTGTCGCTCGCGGCAGCGGCGCGCACCGATCCAGACCGCGTGG
>JAAUYH010125683.1_pt1 | contig 22548 bp, 20 predicted proteins | sample 7278061 | NCBI WGS metagenome assembly JAAUYH01 (sample SAMN14350203, study PRJNA611818) | marine sediment metagenome | isolation source: surface marine sediment (0.6m) | place: French Polynesia: Moorea | collected 2018-08 | reverse complement strand
TCCTGGATGATGTCCAGTTTAGCGTTGATGTACCCCTTGATCAAAAAGGTATCTTCGCCTTCGCCACCGATCAGAACGTCGTCGCCCTTGATCGGCTGGTCGGAATAGATCGCGAGCTTTTGCAGCGCCTGATCGACTTCCCCGTCTGGGTCGCCCCGGGTTTCCTGTCCGATGGCGATCTGGCCGATTTTCTGAACGCCTGCATCGGAACCGGCGATCAGCAGGTCGTTGCCGGCACCGCCGTCAAGCACGTCCGACCCGCGGCCGCCGTTCAGCACATCGTCGCCTTCGCCGCCCATCAGGACGTCGTCGCCATAGCCACCCATAAGCTCGTCATCACCGCCCTGGCCGTCGATGGTGTCATCGCTGGCGTCGGCTTCGATCACGTCGCGGGCATCGGATGTCGTATATGTCTCGTCGCCGTCCACGGTTTCGGGGATGAAGAACGAGGGGTGGTAGTCTTCTGCCGGGACCAGCGCGACGTCGGCGGGCGGATTGGTGAAATCCTCGACCGACTGATAGAAAGCGCTCTGGTCCACGGGAAGCCCATCGATTTCGAACGTTAGCTGCATGCCGCCGCCGCCATCGAAGTAGAGCAGGTCCATCTGGTACAGACCGCCTTCGAATTCGGCGACCCGTGGGGTGTCATCGGGCGCGCGGCCATTGGCGAATTCGCTGAAGTCGACGCCGCCGATGTTCAGGTCGAAACCGTCATCCGAGGTGATCTTGATCTCGTGCACTCCGGGCGGAATGTAGATGTAGCCTGAGAACGTCAGCGCCGAAGGACCCATTTCCAGGTCACCGTTGCCCTGAACCGATGCGCCGTCGTCGCGAAGGAACTCGGTAATCGTCGTGTCGCTCTTGTTGTTCTTGTAGACGAGTTCGGATGCCACGAATGTTGCATCTGCGGTGCCGGCGGCGGCTTCGGCCGCCATGTCGATATTCCAGATTCTGGTGCCTGGGACATAGGCAGCACCTGCAAGACCGGTCCCGGTGCTGGGCACGCCCGTGACGTCTGCGGCAGCCACGGTGGGGGTCATTCCGGCAGGTGTATCCGGATTGGAAGGATCAAAATAGGCAGTGTAGTTCATGGCACATCTCTCCCGTCTGCGCACGGACGTCCTGTCCGGCGCACTGTCAAAAAACGTCAGTTCAACGAAACTGGAACAAAAAGCGGGGCACGCTTGGAACTGGTCAAATTTGTGTTCAACGTTAACACCAATTGTGGCGACAAATGGGCTTGGCGTATCGGCAACAAGGGAAATCCGCCGATCCGGGGATGGAATGCGCAAATCCTTGCTGAGGAATTCCTGGATACAATTAAGTATCTGAATTTAATATATTAAATACTTACCAATACCGTTCGCTATTCGGCACTAAAATTGTGGCAATGTTTCATTATTTCCCCCGGGCCAACAATGGGAGATAGTTGCAATATGGGAACGCGAAAACCGAAACAGCCCATATCACCTGAATTACCGCTTGGACCCAGAATCGACACAATTGGACATCGCTCATGCCGCAACCTGATCATATCTCGATCTTTGATTCACCCGACTCGTCCACGCTGGACGATGACATGCGATCGTATTTCGCAGTCTGTGACGAGAAGCTTGGCTTCACGCCGAACGTCCTGAGGACGTTCTCGCGCCACCAGGATAAGCTTCGGGCCTTCGTCACCTTCTACAACACCTTGATGCTGGCGGACTCGAAGCTTTCGAAGTTGGAACGCGAGATGGTTGCGGTCGTCGTGTCGTCGGCGAACCGGTGCTACTATTGTCTTGTCGCACACGGACAAGCGGTACGACAATTGTCCGGTGATCCGGAACTGGGCGAGATGCTGGTGATGAACTATCGCGTCGCGCCGCTGGAAGATCGTCATAGGGCGATGCTGGATTTCGCCTGGAAGCTGACGGTGACGCCGTGGGAGGTCGAGGAACCGGACCGGCAGGCGTTACGCGACGCGGGATTGGACGATGATGAGATTTTCGATCTGGCTGACGTGATCGGTTTCTTCAACATGTCCAACCGGTTTGCCACCGCTGTCGATATGATGCCGAACCGCGAATATCACCTGATGGACCGAGGATGATCGAGACCGACCGGCTTTTGCTTCGACGTGCGCGAATGGATGATCTGGAGGACCTGCATTGCGTCTTCTCGCATCCGGCCGCCATGCGGTATTGGGACTGTCTGCCGCACGACAAGATCGAACAGACAAAGCGCTTCCTGTCAGGAATGGTCGGAGCGTCACCCAAGACAAGCGACGACTTCATCGTCGAGTACAAGGGAAGGGCCATCGGAAAGGCTGGATGTTGGCGGTTGGGCGAGATTGGCTACATCTTCCATCCCGACCACTGGGGCAAGGGTTTGGCGCAGGAAGCCTTGCGTGCGGCTATACCTCACGTCTTCGAAAGCCTGCCCATCGACAAACTGGTGGCTGATGTCGACCCCAGAAACAGTGCATCGCTCAGGTTACTGGAACGGTTGGGCTTTACCGTGACCGGGCGGGCGGAAAGGACAATCCAGGTCGGCGATGAATGGTGCGACAGCGTCTACTTCGAATTGCCGCGTCCGATGGCTGATTAGTGGTTATCCCTTGGCATGCCTTTTGTGCGGGCAATGTCCTGGAATTCGTCCGCGCCGCGAAGTGTCATGCCTTCGGCGAAGGGTTCGACCTTCTCGCGGAACAGCTCCTGCCAGGGCGATTGGCTTTCGGGCGAGAACGGTCGTTCGGGCAATGCCGCGCGCCGGGCGTCCAACTCGGTTTCATCTACCAGCATGTCAGCCGTGCACTTCTTCAAATCGATCCGCACACGGTCGCCGGTCTTGACCAGCGCCAGGCCGCCGCCTGCTGCCGCTTCCGGGGAAGCGTTCAGGATGGACGGTGAGCCGGACGTGCCCGATTGCCGCCCGTCACCCACGCAGGGAAGCGAGTGAATGCCCTTCTTCAAAAGGTAAGAGGGCGGACGCATGTTCACGACCTCGGCGCCGCCCGGGTATCCGATGGGGCCAGCGCCGCGCATGATCAGGATGCAGTTTTCGTCGATCTGAAGCGTTTCGTCATCGATGCGGGCATGATAGTCCTCGGTTCCGTCGAACACGATGGCGCGGCCCTCGAAGGCTTCAGGGTCATCCGGGTTCGACAGGTAGCGTTGACGAAACTCGTCCGTGATCACGCTGGTCTTCATGATCGCGCTGTCGAAGAGGTTGCCCTTCAGGTTGATAAAGCCCGCTTCGGCCAGCATCGGATTGCTGATTGGACGGATCACGTCGTCGTTCAGGATTTCACGGCCCGCGCAGTTTTCGGCGATCGTCTTTCCGTTGGCGGTCATGGCGTCGGGATGCGGCAGCAGCCCGGCTTCGAGAAGCTGGTTGATGACCGCAGGCACGCCACCGGCACGGTGATAGTCTTCGCCAAGATATTCGCCAGCTGGCTGCAAATTGACCAAAAGCGGCACCTTGTGGCCAAGCCGCTGCCAATCGTCGTTGTCCAGTGGCACATTCAAGTGGCGCGCTATGGCGTTCAAGTGGATTGGCGCGTTGGTCGACCCGCCGATGGCCGAATTGACGACAATCGCGTTTTCAAACGCGCGGCGATCCATGATGTCGGAGGGGCGCCGTTCGGCATGCACCATCTCGACGATTTGCTTGCCGGTCTCATAGGCGATCTGGCCGCGTTCGCGATAGGGTGCGGGGATGGCGGCAGACCCCGGAAGCTGCATGCCCAGCGCCTCGGCCAGGGAGTTCATTGTGGTCGCGGTGCCCATGGTGTTGCAGTAGCCCACCGACGGGGTGGAGGAAGCGACAAGTTCCATGAATCCGTCATCGTCGATCTCGCCCGCCGCGTGGAGTTCGCGGGCTTTCCAGACGATGGTGCCGGAGCCGGTGCGCTTGCCTTGGAACCAGCCGTTCAGCATCGGACCGACCGACAGAGCGATGGCGGGGATATTTACGGTAGAGGCGGCCATGAGCAGTGCAGGCGTGGTCTTGTCGCAGCCGATGGTCAGGACGACGCCGTCCAGCGGATAGCCATAGAGTGTTTCGACCAGCGAAAGATAGGCAAGGTTCCGGTCCAGCATGGCGGTCGGCCGCTTGCCGGTTTCCTGGATCGGATGCACCGGCACTTCGATCACTGTGCCGCCCGCGCTGACGACACCATCCCTGACGCGCTTCGCCAGCTCGATGTGATGGCGATTGCAGGGGGACAGGTCGCTTCCGGTTTGCGCGATTGCGATGATCGGCTTGCCCGACTGCAGCTCTTCCCGTGTCAGGCCATAGTTCAGGTAGCGCTCTAGATAGAGCGCGGTCATTTCCTGATCGTCGGGATTGTTGAACCACTGCTGGCTACGCAACTTCTTGTCCGTCAAGGGACTGCCTCCTCTTACCTGCGCAAAGGCGTAAAACAATCGACCCGGGTTTGCCAGTGGCTCGATTAAGTCAAAATTCACCGCGCTTGGCTAGGACTCCAACCGGGACAGGGCGAGGAAACGTGATGTCGGAAGAACAGCGACCAATCATCATCAAGCGCAAAAAGGTTATTGCCGGCGGGCATCACGGCGGCGCGTGGAAAGTGGCCTATGCCGACTTCGTAACCGCGATGATGGCGTTCTTCCTGTTGATGTGGCTTCTGGGTGCGACGACCGAGAAGCAGCGCAAAGGCATTGCCGACTACTTCAACCCGACGGTTCCCGTGAACAAAGTGTCGGGTGGTGGTGATGGCGCGTTTGGCGGTGACAGCGTCTTCACCCAGAATACATTGGCCAAGAATGGCACCGGCGCTGGTTTAACGGTGCAGTCGTCCAGCGCAGAGGCCAAGGGCGAGAATGGGGTCAGCCCCGAATCAGACGCGGAAACCGCTGCCGCTGACCAGGGCGCGGACGCTCTTGAGGAGTTGAAGGAAAAGCTGACCGGCAAGGCGGGCGAAAGCATGGTCAGCGACCTGTTGCGCCGCCATGTCATCACGCGGCTGACCGACGAAGGATTGATTGTAGAGGTTTTCGATATTCCGGACGCGCCCTTGTTCACAGGGGAAGCCGAGCCAACCGATACTCTTGCCAGCGTGGTTGCCGCGGTTGCCGAGGTATTCCAACTTGCGACGAATGAAATCGCGATCCAGGGCCATACGGCCTCTGTTCCGCTTGCTGCGCGCGAAAATCCGGTTTGGTCGCGCTCTTCGGCGCGGGCCGATGTTGTGCGGCAGCTTCTTCTGAACGGGAACATCAGCGAAGGCCGCATGCAACGTATCGCCGGATTTGCAGACCGGAAGCCAGTCACAACAGACCCCCTATCAGCACGAAACAACCGGATCGAAATGATCTTGCTTCGCGACAAGCTGTGAAAATTCACGCGCATTTTAGACATTAGCTGCCCGTTAAGTGGCATCGGTTATGAGGATTGCGGGGCAAAGCAGCAGAAAGGCTGATCCATGACGATTTCTTCTTCGCTGAATGCGGGTGTGGCCGGTTTGGCAGCAAATGCCAGCCGCTTGGCAACAATTGCCGACAACATCGCGAACTCGGCCACCTACGGTTACAAGCGTGCAGTGGCAGACTTCTCGTCGCTGGTCATTGAAAGCGGCGAAGGTACCTATTCGGCAGGTGGTGTTCGGGTGACAACCCAGCGCCTGATTGACCAGCCGGGGGCACTTGCATCAACGAATAACGCGACCGACCTTGCGGTTCGTGGCCGTGGCTTTTTGCCGGTCACTACCGAAAGCTCGCTGTTGAATTCCATCGGAGACTATCCCCTGTATCTCGCAACCACAGGGTCATTCCGAACCGACGAGGACGGCTTCCTGCGGACATCCTCGGGCGTAACCCTGATGGGCTGGCCTGCCGATGCCGATGGTTCCATTCCGACGTTCGCGCGCGATACCGGTGATGGGCTTGAACCGGTTCAGATCAACGTCAATCAGTTCACGTCGGAACCGACAACACGCATTGAGCTGGGGGTCAACCTGCCAGCCACCGAAACCGAATTCGGCGCCGCTGGCACGTCGCTGCCGCTGTCCGTGGAATACTTCGACAATCTGGGCACGTCTCAAAGCATCGAGATTACCTTTACACCAACAGTCAACCCGACGGCTGGCCTGTCGAATACTTGGACGATGGAGCTTCGCGACTCTGCCTCTGGCGGAACTTTGATCGGCGAATACACCGTCGTTTTTGACGACACGACTGGATCGGGCGGGACGATTGCCTCGGTAGCCACGACCACCGGCGGAGCTTATGATCCGTCAACCGGTGAACTTACCGTTACGGCGGCGCGCGGCGACATCACCATCAATATAGGCGCTGCGGGAACCGGTACGGGTTTCACACAGCTGTCCGATAGCTATGCACCGACGTCGATTTCAAAGGATGGCTCGCCTGTGGGCAACCTGATTTCGGTGGATGTCGACGCAAACGGCTTCGTTCGTGCGAACTTCGACATCGGGATCACCAGAACGATCTATCAGATTCCATTGATTGATCTGTCGAACCCCAATGGGCTGATCGCCGAAGACAACCAAATCTACCGGACATCCGCTGACAGTGGAACCATCTTCCTTTGGGACGCCGCCGATGGCCCGACCGGCGATATCGTGTCCTATGCGCTTGAAGAAAGCGCAACCGATGTGGCTGGTGAATTGACGCAACTCATTCAGACGCAGCGTGCATATTCATCGAACGCGAAGGTCATCCAAACGGTCGATGAAATGCTTCAGGAAACCACCAATATCAAACGGTAACGTTAGATGAGCATCTCTGCCACACTCGCCAATGCATTGACCGGTCTGACAGCGGCAGCCCGGTCGGCGCAAGTCGTCAGTACCAACGTCTCGAACGCAACGACGGAAGGTTACGCACGGCGCGAAATCGACTTGAGCGCAAGACTTCGCGCTGGCGACGGTTACGGCGTCCAAGTTGACGGCGTGAACCGGATTGTCGACGAAAACGTGGTGCGAGAACGGCGCCTTGCCAGTGCCGCAGTTGGTTTCGCCGATGCGCCAGCCGGCTTCTTTCAAGATGTCATGGACACGCTTGGGCAGCCCAATGACCCCTCAAGTCTGACTGCCCGCGTTGCCGCATTCGAATCTGCCCTGCTGGAATCCACGTCTCGCCCGGAAAGCGATTCCCGCCTGTTTGGTGTATTGAACGCGGCGACATCACTGGCCAACAAACTCAATAACACCTCTGATCAGGTTCAGATCCTGAGGCAGGATGCCGACCGTGAGATTGGCACCGAGATTGAGCGTTTAAATGCCACGCTTCAACAGATCGCGGAAATCGATGGACAAATTCTGCGTGCACGCGGCTCGAACCGCGACTATCCGGCTTTGCTGGACGGTCGCCAGAAGCTGATTGATGATATCTCGGAACTTGTTCCGCTGCGCCAGCTTCCGCGCGAGAACGACACGGTTGCGCTGTATACAATGACTGGCGCGTTGCTTCTGGACATCGAGCCTGCTGAGTTCGGGTTCACCCGGACCGAACCTATCACACCCGATATGACGCTTTCGAGCGGCGCGCTTTCCGGTTTGACGTTGAACGGGACTCCGTTGGCTACGAGCGGTCCGAATGGGCCGATCGCAGGCGGTCGCCTGGCATCCCTTTTCGCCGTTCGTGATGAACTTTCGGTAACGGTTCAGAGTGACCTCGATGCGATGGCTCGGGATCTGGTAACACGATTCGAGGACCCCACGCTTGATACGACATTGCTTGCAGGCGATCCGGGCTTATTCACGGATCGAGGAGCTGCGTTCGACGCGTCGTCAGTCACAGGCCTGGCCGGAAGAGTATCGGTGAACGCCCTGGCAGACCCTTCCGCCGGGGGCGAGATTTGGCGTCTGCGCGACGGACTGGGCGCGGCGGCACCGGGGTCAATCGGTGATGCGGCATTGCTGAGCGGAATGCTCGATCGACTTCAGGAGGCGCGCGTACCGGTAGGTGGTACGTTCTCAGCCGCGTCCCGCTCGACTGCGGATCTAACGGCGGACATCCTTTCGCGTGTTGGCCAGGACCTGCAATTGCGAAACGACAGGCTTTCTTTTGAGCAATCCCGATATGCCGGCCTTGATGAAGCTCTGTTGGCCGAAGGTGTGGATACGGACCAGGAAATGCAGAAGCTTCTTTTGATCGAGCAGGCCTATGCGGCGAACGCCCGTGTTATCCAGACCGCGGATGAACTTATCCAGCTCTTAATCAGGCTTTAACCAATGACACTATCCTCCATCGGCGATCTCTCTATCAGCTACCAACTTCGTCGCGACACCGGGCGCATCAAGTCCGATGTCACTCGATACACGCGTGAGCTGTCTTCAGGGGTTTCAAGCGATCTTGTTGCGCGATTGAAGGGCGATTTCGGTCCGCTCGCTGACATCGAAAAGGGTCTGAAGCGCATGGAAAGCTATCGAGCCGTTGGGGCCGAGTACGGCCTGATCATCTCCAGTCAACAATTGGCACTCGATAACCTTCGAAACCTCGGTTCGATCTCCGGTGTCTTTCTGACATTGCCGGACGCTGCCGATCGAACACTGATTGCAAATGCTGGGACAGAAACGCTTTCGCGCTTCTCGTCGGCCTTGGGTACCCTGAACACTCAAGTCGCTGGCCGGTCAATCTTTGCAGGTGTCGATACTGACCAACCTGCTGTCGCTGATACGGAGACTGTATTGACGGCACTCGAGACAGAGATCACGGCTGCCGCGGCCACAACAGCAGCGGATGTCGCGGCTGTTGTTGACGCCTGGTTTGCGCTCGGTGGGGGATTCGAAACGACAGGATACTTGGGTGGTCCAATGTCCACGTCATCGACCCAACTGTCCGATCTAGAGCGAGGGGCGCCTTTGTTCACTGCCGAGAACGAGGCCGTTCGAACTCAGCTATCCGCTTTGGCCCTTGGCGCATTGCTTGGGCGAGATGTCCTTTCCGGGAATCTGGAAGAACAAGGAAATCTGGCGCGACTTTCGGGCGAACGATTGCTGGTAGCCGACGACCAGGTTGTGGCGCTTCAGGCGTCTGTCGGATCAATTGAAGCGCAAGTCTCACGTGCTGAGGTCGAAGTCAGGACGCAGTCTGACAGCCTGCAGATCGCGAGAGCAGAATTGATCGAGGCGGATCCCTTTGAACTGGCTGTGAAACTTCAGAACGCGGAAACCCGATTGCAATCCATTTACGCAATCACTGCGCGCATGTCGCAACTTTCGCTGGTCAACTACCTATGAGGCTTCTTTGGTTCGCTGCATTCGCTTGGTTCTCTTTGTCCCTTGCCGCCTTTTCCGGTGAAGTCAGGATCAAGGATCTTGTGGAATTCGACGGTGTCAGGGGCAACGATCTGGTGGGTTATGGACTTGTTGTGGGTCTGAATGGAACCGGAGACGGCATCCGCAACGCGCCGTTCACGGAAGACATCATGTCGAACATCCTCGAAAGGCTCGGCGTGAATGTCACGGGCGAGCAATTCAGGCCACGCAACGTGGCGGCAGTGCTCGTTACAGCCGAATTGCCACCCTTTGCGCGTGCAGGAAGTAGGATAGATGTAACCGTTTCGGCCATCGGTGACGCAAAGAGCCTCTTGGGCGGCACATTGATCATGACGCCTTTGAATGCGGCCGATGGCTTGATCTATGCTGTCGGGCAAGGATCGGTAATAGCGGGCGGTGCCTCTGTTGAAGGCGATGGTGCCAGCGTTGTGCAAGGCGTTCCCACGGCGGGCGTGATTCCGGGCGGTGCACGTGTTGAGCGAGAGGTTGCTTTCGATTTCTCTGCAATTCGAGAGGTCCGCCTTGGGTTGAGGACCCCGGATTTCACGACGGCCGGCCGTATCGAAACAACAGTCAACACGGCTTTCGGCCGGACCGTCGCCCAGATGTTGGATGCGGGGACGGTTCTTGTCAGCATCGACGCTACAGGACTTCCCTCGCCCGCGCATGCCCTCGGTGTCATCGAGTCGTTGATGGTCGAACCGGAGCAACGCGCGCGAATTGTCGTCGACCAGAGGTCTGGCACAATCGTTCTCGGGGAGGATGTGCGCATCTCGCGTGTGGCCGTCAGCCAAGGCAATCTGACACTGAGAATCGAAGAAGCGCCCATCGTCGTCCAACCGAACCCCTTTGCAAATGGGGAGACCATCGTTGTTCCGCGTACAAGAGCGGCGATCGATGAAGAGCAAGGTGTGTCAATGGCCGAAGTGCCAGAAGGAACGACCCTGTCCGAAGTTGTCGCAGGCCTTAACGCCCTTGGTGTGTCGCCGAGAGACATGATCGACATTCTTAAAACGATGAAGGCGGCAGGCGCTTTGCATGCCGAATTCGTTGTCAGGTAATCGAGCTGTTGGCGAATGAATCAGAAATAGCTTCTGACGAGCGCGCCGCTAACAAGGCTCCAGCCGTCTGCGACGACGAAAAACGCAAGCTTGAACGGTAAGGAAACGATGACCGGTGGCACCATCATCATACCCATTGACATCAGGATCGCCGCCACCGCCAGGTCAATGATCAGGAATGGAAGAAAAACGAGAAAGCCAATCTGGAAAGCGCGTTCGATTTCGCTCAGAAGGAACGACGGCACAAGAAGAGAAAGCGGGGCGTTCTCGATCGCAACGTCTTCTGTTTCCGGTCTTAGGTCCGCAAGAACTGCCATTGTGTCTGGATGGACCCGCAAAGTCATGAACTCGCGAAACGGTTGGATTGTCTGGCCTACACCCTGTTCGATAGACACATCGCCGTCGACGAGCGGCGTAATCCCTTCTGCCCAGGCTTTGGTGAACACGGGTTCCATTACGAAATGGGTCAAGAAGAGCGCCAAACTAACTATGAGCATATTCGGAGGGGATTGCTGCAGGCCGATTCCCTGTCGCAAAATCCCCAGAACCGTGACCATGAACGGAAAACAGGTAAACATGATCGCAAGCCCCGGCACCAGGCTCAGTACCGTCAACAGAGCGATCAACTGAACGGATCGCTCGGTCAGGGTCACTTCGTCGCCAAGGTCCAAAGTCAGCTCTTGCGCGCCCGTTGGGCCGGAAAGAGCAAGCGTTGTCAAAAGGATAAGGGCAAGTCGGGCGACCAGTTTGTTCCTGCTAGGTGTTGCCGTCAATCGCCTTAACCTCGGTAATGCGGACACCAAGCTTGCCTGAGCCTTCACCGTCGACTTCTTCGAGCTGGCCAAGCGCAATCAGTTTTTCACCGACAAACAACTCGACAGGATCATCCAAGGCGCGATCCAGCGGTAAGACAGCATTCTCATCCAAGCTGAGAAGGTCACGAATGAGCGGGCGCGCGACGCCAACCGAAATTGTTATCTCGATCGGCACGTCGCCGAAGCGCGACCCTCCTAGCGCGTTCAGGTCTTCATCGGCAGCATCAGGCACGATTTTCACTTCCTTTCTCGACCGGCTCACACAAAGCTGCGAATTGCCGGCTCAGGTTCTGGATCAATGGTTCGAAATCGATCTGAGTCTCGCGGCCCTCCATGCGGACAAATACCTGTCCGTTCGCGAGAGACTGGTCCTCGACTAGGTTCACATCCATGGCGATGTCGTCTTCGATCATCCCGCTCAGCAGCTGCAGGCAGTCGGAAGAAGCGACAATTTCGACCGGAAGCTCAATCTGCTCATCGCCGATGCTGATGAGCTCGGCGCGGACGTACTCACGCAAAACATCCGGCAACAGACTGGGCAAGAATTGATCGAGGAGAGCTGAGACAAACCCTTTCAGCTCCGAGCGGAGACGATCTACGGCTTCATTGTATGTGAAGGCCAGTCCCTGGATGTTTCGTTCGAACTCCGCTTCGATCCGCTGGTGCGCCTCCTTGTCGGATGCGACCGCGTCGTCCCAGCCGGAACGATAGCCAGCTTCGTAGGCCTCTGACTTGATGGCATCCAGCTTGGCCAGCTCAACCGGATCGGGCTTCACCGCCACCGAACCCGTGGCGCGATCGAAGGACTCCAGAAAGGTATGCTGGGTCACCGATCCGCCTCCTGCGGTTCATTCATCCATTGATTGAGAACCTCGACAGTTTCGTCCTGCTTCTCCTCGATCAGTTCTCGCAGTCGAGCTGCGGGATCAGAAGAGTTACTTTGTATGCTGTCAAAACTTGGTAGATCCCCAAGCGGTGCAAACCCGTCGTCAATTTCTCCGTCAAGTGGTGGAAGCCTGGGCAGCACGTCCCCACCTGCGGGTGCCTCGGTATCAGCCGCCGCCGAAGGCGGGGCAAGTTGCGCGGGCGCCCGCTCTGGCCGGCGTGTGAGAATTGGGCGAATGACAAAAAGACCCAAAATCAGCGTGACAAGCGCAAGAACACCCAACTGGATCAGCGACATCACGTCGAGGGCGAAGCGATCCATGAAACCGGGTGCAAGCGGCGGATCCATTTCCATTGGTGGCTGGAATTCCATTGACCGGATGGTGATCTGATCCCCGCGGTTGGCATCGAAGCCTACAGCAGTAGCCACCAACTCTCGCAGATCTTCCAGTTCCTCTTCGGTGCGTGGCTGCCAGGTTTGGGTCCCGTCCTGTGCCGCAACCCGAACACCATCCACAAGCGCAGCGACACTGATGCGGCGAACAGCGCCGGGCTCGCGGACGATGGCACGCTGCGTTTCAGAGACCTCATAGTTCACGACCTCACGGGTCCGCGTTTCACTGCTTTGCGAACTACTGCCGGCGCCTGTCGCGTCGCCCTCGGGCAAATTGGACGCCACGGTGACGCCGCCGCTGCCTGTGTCGCTGGATGTGGTGGTGGTTTCTTCCGCGTCCGAGCTGATCGGTACGCGGCTGTCGGGTTCAAACCGACGCTCGGTGATCTCTTCGCGTTCGGTCACCGGATCAACGGTGACTTCGACGATCGCGCGACCAAGGCCCACGCGCGCTTCTAACAAGCGGGTGACGCTGGACCGCAACGCCTCTGCTCGGGCGTCGCCCGCACCGCTGGCGAGGGACGCGGCATCGTCAGCGTTCGGGACCAACCCGTTGGCGCCGTCGATCACCGAGACGTTGTCGGCGCTGAGGCCGGCGATGGCGGAGGCGACAAGGTATCGAATTGCCGTTGCTTGTGCCGGGGTCATGCTGCCCGAGGCCATGGTGACAGAGACTGAGGCCGAATCAACCTGCCCCTGCCGGAACGGGTCGCTTGCCGGGTTGGAGATATGAACGCGGGCCGCAGAGAACTGACGATTTGCTGTGATGGTGCGCGCAAGTTCACCTTCTTTCGCACGCCAGTAGGCGGCGTCGAACATCTGCGCCGTCGTGCCGAATCCGGTCAAGGCATCCAGCAATTCGTAGCCTTGCGACCCGTTCTGAGGCAGCCCTTCGCCCGCAAGGGCAAGGCGCAGCGCGTCGCGTTCTGATGCGTTCACATAGATGGCCGATCCGCGGATATCGACGTTGGCACCCCGCGCTTCCAACGCTGTCACGACTTCGCCCGCCGCATTGGCGTCAAGGCCGGCGTAAAGAAGCGCCATGCGTGGTTGCGAGGCCAGTTGCGCCAGGAAGTACACGGCTGCGAACATGGCAACAGTGGCCACGACAACCGTTACCCGGCGCCGTGCATCAAGGCCCATCCAAACCGACATCAACTGATCCACGGGGTTCTCCGCGTTTCAAACACTTGTCTCGTATTCGCAGCCGGGCCTTAACATTCGGTTAGTCAGAATTGTCTAAAACGCTTCTTGAAGGAGCTGTGGATGGCGGACGAAAACGAAGACGTCGAAGAAGAGCCGAAGAAGAAAGGCAAAGGCGGATTGTTGATCGGCCTAGTTCTTGCTGTTCTGGCGGGCGGGGGCGCTTTTGCGTTTGCCTCTGGCATGCTTGGGGGCGGATCCACCAAAGAAGAACCCAAGAAGATGACATTGTCGGACGATCTAGCCTTCGTGTCTTTGGAGCCGATGACGGTTTCGATCGGAAATCCGACAGATCGGCGCTACCTGCGTTTTCGTGCGGAGTTGGAAGTCGATTCTGGCCTGCAATCGGATGTCGAAAAGATGTTGCCCAGGGTGATGGACGTTCTGAACACCTATCTGCAGTCGCTCGAAATGGAAGACATCGAAGATCCATCGTCGCTGTTGACGCTTCGTTCGCAAATGCGTCGCAGAATTGATCTGGTTGTGGGCGGCGATCGCGTTCACGACCTTCTGGTGATGGAATTCGTGGTGAACTGAGAGCGGGTATGGAACTTATCGCGGATATCCTCTTGATTGCCGGGGCGTTGGGGGCTGCGGTGTACTGCATTGTGTTGTCCCGTCGGCTGAACCGTTTCACGAATCTCGAAAACGGTATGGGCGGTGCGATTGCCGTTCTGTCAGCACAGGTCGATGACATGACCGAAGCGCTTGAGACGGCGCGAACAGCTACACACTCGTCGGCCTCATCGCTGGAGGCTCTGACCGGGCGCGCCGAAGGTGTGGCGCAGCGGCTGGAACTGCTGGTAGCCTCGATGCACGACCTGCCGGTCGACAATCAGAAACCCGACATGTCGGCGGAAGAGCAGGCGGATGTCATCGCAATTGACAAAACCGTGTTCCAGTCGCGCCGGGTTGTGCGTGAGGCAGCGGAATGACGAAACGCACCAAAAGCAGAATGCCCAAACGGACTTGGGCATCGGGTCGTGGTGCCTTGACGGCGATAGCGGTTCTTCTTCTATCGTCGGGTGCGGTCCGCCTTGGGTCGGGTCCAGGCGCAGCGATTGCTCAGGAAATGAAGGAACAGGCAGAGAAGTTGATGTCGTCCGGCGATCTGCCAGGCGATCCTGAGGAAATCGTCGATGTCGCACCAGAGCTTTTGGCGCTTCTGGAAGAAACGCAGGCCCGCGAGGCGGCGCTGGCGGAACGCGAGGCCAGGCTTGAGGCACGGCTACAGGCATTGGCACTGGCGGAAACGGCCATTGAAGAAGACTTGGCCAAGTTGGAGCAGGCCGAGGCCGAGCTTCGTGCAACCATGGCCGCAGCGGATAAAGCCGCCGAAGATGATATTGGACGTCTGACGGCAGTTTATGAGAACATGAAACCGGATGAGGCCGCTGCGCTGTTCCAGTTGATGGAACCTAGCTTTGCCGCCGGTTTCTTGGGTCGGATGCGATCCGATGCGGCGGCGGCCATACTTGCCGGATTGACGCCAGACTTGGCGTATACGATCAGTGTCGTCCTTGCGGGACGCAACGCTGATGTTCCCCGCGAGCCCGTACCAGAAGCGCGTGAGGAAATGCCCGCCGAGTGACGCGTTGTTAACTGGTATCTGCAAGAAGATATGCCAGAGCAGCGGGAAAAGGCAGTCCGATCGTGATCGGAATAGTGGGCATCATCATAATCTTCGTCATGGTCTTCGGCGGCTATATTCTGGCCGGTGGCAAGATGGGGATTATCCTGAAGGCACTTCCGTTCGAGATGATGATGATTGGCGGCGCTGGTCTCGGCGCGTTCCTTCTGTCGAATGGCGGCGCTGCGGCGAAACACGCGGTGGGTGATGTCGCCAAAGTTTTCAAGGGCCCAAAGTGGCAAGCGGAAGACTATCGTGATCTGCTGGTTCTGCTATTCGAACTGATCCGCCTGGCGCGCCAGAATCCGGTCGGCCTTGAAGAACATATCGAGGACCCGGAAAACTCGTCCATCTTCAGTTCCTATCCAAAGATCCTTGCGGATCACGAAGCAGTCGAAGTCATCTGTGATACACTGCGATCGGCGTCGATGAACTACAACGATCCGCATCAGGTTGAAGAGGTTCTTGAAAAGCGACTGGAAGCCAACCTGCATCACCAGCAGCACTCCAGCCATGCCATCCAAATGCTAGCGGATGGTCTTCCGGCCCTAGGAATCGTTGCGGCCGTTCTGGGCGTTATCAAGACCATGGCATCCATCGACCAGCCGCCTGAAATCCTGGGCAAGATGATCGGCGGCGCGTTAGTTGGCACGTTCTTGGGCGTTTTCCTGGCGTACGGATTCGCGGGGCCAATGGCGTCCAGATTGGGTGCCATCGCAGAAGAGGATCATCATTTCTACAAACTGATCCGCGAAGTCCTGGTTGCGAACTTGCACAATCACGCAACGGCGATCTGCATCGAAGTTGGCCGACAGAATACGCCCCACCATGTGCGCCCAAGCTTTTCAGAACTCGAAGAAGCGATGAAGAATACGAAACAGGATGCCGCATGATCGTACGTGCAACGCTCATTCTTCTGTTGTGTCTGGCCAGTCCGTTGCAGGCGGCTCCAGTCAAGGTATCTGCGACAGAGCAGCCAAACCTGACCCGGCTATTGTTCGAATTCGACACGACACCCCAATGGGAAGTCACGCGCACCGGTCGCGGTTTTGCTTTGATCTTTCGCGGCGAAATGTCGGAAGGGTTCGATCTCTCTCGTGTTTTTCTTTCGGTGAGCCGCGCGCGCTTGAGCGATATTCGTGCGACCGGGCCGAAGTCCGTCGAAATCGACCTGTCTTGCGATTGTCAGATCAGTATATCGCGCAGCGGTGATGTTGGGCTCTTTCTGGACATCGTGGCACATGCGCCGGTGACTTCGGCTGAAACACTGCCGCAGTTCAAGCAATCCCAACTCGAAGGAGAACTTCCTGGGCTCGCGCCTTCCAAGCGTCCGATGACTTCGCGCACACAGTCCCAGTCTCTGCCAATGCCAGAGGTGGACCAGATGTTTTCAGCTGTAAACGGCTTTGTCCAAACTGACATGGCACTGGTCATTGACGAACTGGCGACACCGGTTCCAAGTGACAGTCGAAGCCTTGCAGTCGAGTTGATGGGACGCGCGTTCTCTCGGGCAGCTTCACAGGGTTTGGTGACAGCGGACGACAACATCGGTGCCCGCGCTGCAACCGACATATCCACGACACCTGATCGTCTAAGCGATCGATCAAATCTTTCGGTGACAACGGGTTTTGATCAAGTTGTGCGGCCAGCAATCGATTCACTTCCGCCAACCGAAACCGGCGCGATATGCTTGCCAGATGAGTCGGTCGACGTTGCCGCCTGGAGAGCCGCTGACGACAAATACATGCACGGAAAACTGCGTTCCCGAATGGTTGCAGAAGACGGTAGCGTTGATCCCGAGGGCGCGATGGAGCTTGCGAGGTACTACCTGTCCCTTGGTTTCGGCGCAGAGGCCATCGCGACTGCCAGCTATCTGGACTCCGATCTGGAACGCGAGGTCATTGAGGCGATTGCGAATATCATGGACGACGGGAGAACGACGTCTGCCATTTTGGAAGGACAGGTTTATTGCGAGGGTATCGTCGCCTTGTGGGGCGCATTGTCCGCCCCGATTGATCCGGTGGACACGCCTGAGACACCGAACTTCATCCTGTCGGCCTTCAGCGCACTGCCGCCACACCTGCGGTCACACTTGGGACCACTTCTATCAGAAAGACTTCGCGCCGCGGGAATGGACTCGGCTGCTCGGACGGCCTTGAGCGCAGTAACGCGCGGCGGCAAAAAAACTGATGAAAGCACACTCGCGACCGCACGTTTGGATCTGACAAGCACACGTGCGGAAGATGCGCGTGATACATTGGAGGACCTTTCGAATGGAACGGACCTGAACGCGGCAGAAGCCCTGATCGAACTCATGCTGGATGCGGAGGCGCGTGGCATGGCTCCAAACCCTGACTGGGTGGATGATGCGCCGACTTTGGTTGGTGCCCTGGAGGGCACGGAAGTCGCCGAAAAGCTCAATATTGCTGGTCTGCGGGGCCTTGTTGCTCTTGGAAGATTTGATGACTTCCGGGTCGCGATTGTCGATGATTTGCCGGGGCTCACTTTTGACACACGTCGTGATTTGTCGGCGCACGCTCTTCAAACTGCAGTAGAAACCGCGGACGATGCACAATTCCTGAAAGCAGAGATCGGGCTGTCACGACTTGCTCCGCCTGATGCCATAACTCCGGCAAAACGGCTGCGCCTTGCTGACCGTTTGGTCGGGATGGGACTTCCCAACCGGGCCGCGAAGTATGTGTCAAAGGAACCCGCATCATTAGAAGCCCTTACCGTCGCGGTGAACGTTTTGATCGGTCTGGATCAAGCAGAACGCGCGGTGGCCTTGATCAAGGACAGCACTGTGGCGGGACGAGGACAATTGCTGGGTCTCGCGCTTGATGCTGCTGGTTTGGAGCAGGACGCAACGCGCGCGTTCGCGGCAGCAGGTGACGATACGAGAGCCGTTGGGTCCGCCCTTCAGATCGCAGACTGGGATTGGATCGAAGAGAATGGAGATGCCCCAATTGCAGAGGCGGCAGAGACGCTGAGGGCTCCACTGGCGCCGGACGTTACATCTTCAGAAACGCCGAACGGCATTTTGATAGAGGCGTCAAGAACGCGTAGGTCTCAGATCGAGGTTTTGTTGAACGCCACATCAGTGTCGCCTGCATTCACCAATTGATAGGAGGTCGCGCCTAAAATCCAGCGTTGGAGAATCCAGCGAGCGCGATGACAGAAAGTCACCTCATGTTACGTTCCTTACGCCTCCTTGGTGGCGCAATTTGCCTTCTGATCGGTCTTGGTCAGAGCGTGTCTGCAGACGCTCGGCGTATCGCTGCCATATGCGATAGCGCCGCCGAGATTGCGTCTCGCGAAAGCGGCGTGCCGGTCGACGTCCTGCGCGCCATTTCACTCACGGAAACGGGGCGCAAATCCGATGGTGAGTTTCGACCTTGGCCCTGGACTGTCAATATGGAGGGCGTCGGAAAGTGGTTTGACGATGTCCGCTCTGCAAAAGCCTATGTGGATCGGCATTTTGCGAGGGGCGCGCGCAGTTTCGATGTCGGGTGCTTTCAGATCAACTACAAATGGCACGGGCAAGCATTTGACTCGATCGAGGCAATGTTCGACCCGATCACGAACGCGCGGTATGCAGCCAAGTTCCTGAGCGAATTGTTTGCCGAGTTCGGCGATTGGTCGAGAGCAGCGGGGGCTTATCATTCAAGAACCCCGAAATATGCCAATAGATACACCGCCCGTTTCGACAGGTTTCGTTCCCGTCTCCCCAATCATGAAACGTTTCAATTACCTGAAGTGGACCTTGCGGCCGAGCCGGTTCCTCGCCAGAGCCCGACGAGGCCTGCAAGGGAGAACCGGTTTCCACTTTTGATTGCGGGCCGCTCAAGCGGACCATCCTTGGTGCCTTTGCAGGGGGACCCCAGACCGCTGATCGATCTTCGTCCTGCCAGGACCCTGTGGGACATGCGCTGATGCGGGGACTTTTCAGCCCGACCGTCATGCTGACGATGGCCTTGATGGCGGTCATTGTCATGATGATTCTGCCGATGCCGGCCTGGGTTTTGGATATCGGATTGGCGGCATCTTTCTCGTTCGCGATCCTCATCTTCACGGTGACCCTGTTTGTCGAGCGGCCCCTAGACTTCTCGTCGTTCCCGACGGTTTTGCTTGCGTCGCTGATGTTGCGCTTGTCGCTAAATATATCGTCCACGAAGCTCATCATCGGCGAAGGCCATACAGGCACGCACGCCGCGGGTGGCGTCATCGAGGGCTTCGCCAATTTCATCATGGGGGGAAGCCTGTTCCTGGGTCTGGTTGTCTTCGGCGTTCTATTGATCGTGAACTTCATCGTCATTACCAAGGGCGCCGCCCGTATGGCCGAGGTGGGCGCGCGCTTTGCCCTCGATGGAATGCCGGGCAAGCAACTGGCGATTGACAGCGATATGTCGGCAGGCGCTATCGATCACGAAGAAGCCAAACGGCGCCGTGAAACAGAGCAGGCAGAAACCACCTTTCTGGGTTCCCTAGACGGTGCCTCCAAATTCGTCAAAGGCGACGCAATTGCCGGCCTGCTGATCACTATCCTGAATCTTGTGATGGGTGTCTTGATCGGGGTGATCATCCACGGGATGGAGTTCGGCCGCGCCTTCGAGACCTACGCGATCCTGACCGTAGGGGATGGCCTTGTCAGCCAGATCCCGGCGGTGATCATCAGCATCGCCACGGCACTTCTTCTGTCGCGCGGCGGATCACGTGGGACCGCGGACCTGGCCATGCTTGCCCAGCTTGGCAAGTTCCCTGCCGCTTTGGGAACGGTTGCGGTCCTGATGGCGCTATTCGCGTTGTTTCCGGGCCTACCCTTTGTCCCTTTTGTCATCGGGGCGTCCGTTCTCGGCGCTTTGGCGCTAAAGATCGCGAACACGCCAGACGAACCGGAAATCCTTGAGGTTGAAGAGGCTGCTCCGCAGATCGAACGCACCATGGGGGACGTGCTGGACCTTGACGAGATCCATGTGGAATTCGCGCCCGATCTGGTTCCCATGATCCTTGACCCGGCCACGGGTCTGGACGCGCGCATCAAAAGCATGCGCCAGCATGTGGCAACGGCTTTCGGTGTGATCCTTCCCGACATCAGGCTGACCGATGATGCTTCACTGCCCGATGGCGAGTATTTGATTCACGTTCAAGGGGTCGAGCAAGCGCGCGACAACCTTGACCCGGCGCGTGTCCTTGCCTTGATGCCGCCCGACAGTGCCGATGTGCCGTCGGGCCGAGACGTGCGGGAACCCGTCTATGGCGCACCGGCGCGGTGGCTTCCCCAGACTGACGCGGATGCCGCTGCACTGGCTGGTGCCACGGTCGTCAGCCCGGCAGAGGTGATGGCGACGCACCTGCTGGAAGTCATCAAGAGCAACCTGCCAAGGATCGTCAGCCTGAAATCGCTCCGTCGCCTGATTGACGAGCTTTGCGGGCTGACCGATGTCGTACGAAGCGACGCAAACAAACGACTCTTCGATGAATTGATCCCGGACAAAGTGCCGATGGATCTCTTGCTTTCCGTGATCCGACTGTTGCTTGAAGAACGTGTTTCGATCAGGAACCTGCCTTTGATTGTCGAAGCAATCGCCGAGAGCCGCGGTGCTGCGGCGACGCCCGAGATTATCTGCGAACACGTTCGCCAACGCCTCGCCTTCCAGATCATTGCCGAGGTGCGCGAACGCGACGGCACGGTGCCTTTGATCCAGCTTGCGACGGAATGGGAGGCCCGCTTTTCCGAGCATCAACTTGGTGATGCAGCAAACGGGGACGTTGCCTTGCCGCCCGACCTTTTTCAGAAGCTGACCAACGGCGTGACCGAAAAGCTGAACAAGGCAAGCGAAACCGGCCGCTTCCCCGCCATCATAACGTCGATGCGGCGACGGCGATTCCTGCGCACCATGCTGGCTGCCAAAGGCATCACGAACCCGGTTCTGTCTTTCGAGGAGCTGGGATCCGAAGCGCGGCCGGCGCTGATCGGACTGGTGCCAACGTGACCGAAGTGCTGGCCTCTCTCTTCGGTTTGGCACCCGATCTGTTGGCAGCCTTCTTTCTTGTCTTTTTGCGCATTGGGTCGGCCATGTTCGTCTTGCCCGCCTTTGGCGAAGCGATGGTGCCAATGCGTGTGCGCTTGGTGGTGGCCTTTGCGTTCAGTCTGATCGTGTTCCCGGCGGTCTTTCCGCAGATGCAGCCAACGGGTCCATATGCGCTGCAAGGGTTTGCCGAAGTCGTGACTGGACTGGCCATCGGCTTGCTCTTGCGGTTGCATGTGATGGCGATCCAGATCGCTGCCACGATCGCGGCGCAATCCACATCGCTTGCGCAACTTTTGGGCAATAACATCGTCGATCCCCAGCCCGCGATTGGTTTGGTCCTTTATTTCGCGGCATTGGCGCTGGCCGTCGAGCTTGGTCTGCATGTCCAGTTCGCCATGATGTTCATCACATCCTACGGCATCATCGCGGCCGGCGATCTGATCAGCAACGGGTTCGTCGCGCCCATTCGCGATGCCGTGGCCGTGGCCTTTCAGTTTGGCTTCATTCTGGCTGCCCCATTCGTGGCGGTTTCGCTGCTCTATAATCTAGCCCTGGGTGTCATCAACCGCGCCATGCCGCAGTTGATGGTGGCGTTCGTCGGCGCCCCGGCGATCACCTTCGGCGCACTTGTGCTTCTGGCACTGACGGCGCCGTTGATGCTGCTCATCTGGGTCGGTGAGATGCAGTCGCGGGTCATCAATCCCTTCGGTGTCCGCTGATGGCAGAGGACGAAGGTTCAGAAAAACCGTTCGAGGCGACGCCGCGCAAACTGGAAGAAGCACGCAAGCGTGGCGATTTCCCGGTCTCGCAAGATCTGGTGACGTTCGGAGTTTATCTGGGCGTGCTGGCGGCAGGCATGCTCATGGGGCTGTGGTCGATCAACCAGACTGGCTTGGCGATTATGCCCTTCATTGCCGCTCCCGACCTTTTGGCGGCGGAGGTTTTCGGCGGAAACGGGCGTTTCGCACAGCAAGGTATATTTACCTCGTTCTCGCTTGGGGTTCTGGCCTGGTTTCTTTTGCCCTTTGTATTCGCGCTGAGCGTCGCGTTCCTGCAGGGCGCGTTGGTCTTTGCCGGGCAAAAGCTGCAACCAAAACTGAACAGGGTCTCTCCGATCAAGAATGCAAAACAGAAGTACGGGCCGGATGGTCTGTTCAACTTCGCGAAGAGCGCCTTCAAGCTTGGTGTCTATAGTATCGTCCTGGCCCTGGTCTTCCGGTCCCGCCTCGAAGAAATCCTGAACATGCCAGCGTTGCCGGTCGCCGCAATCCTCGAGCTGAC
>JAAUYH010180585.1_pt1 | contig 22552 bp, 12 predicted proteins | sample 7278061 | NCBI WGS metagenome assembly JAAUYH01 (sample SAMN14350203, study PRJNA611818) | marine sediment metagenome | isolation source: surface marine sediment (0.6m) | place: French Polynesia: Moorea | collected 2018-08 | reverse complement strand
TAAGGTTTGCTCAAGATACTAATGGTTCAAAGACCTAAATTGGGAAAAAAATTAAGATAAAATCGCGAAGATTTTGCCAAATTGACACACAAAGATAGGCTGAAAATCATCCACAGCCAAAAAACAGTTAATTCAGAAGAAAAGTTAATGCGCTGGTAGTCCCTACAAAGCAGTGAAGGTAATTGCCAGCCGTTGCAATTACTATGCAATTGTTGGCTGAAACTAAGTAAATTCGTTGCAACGGCTGGCAACGTGAAGAGTCTCAGAAGCTCTGAAACACCTAATTTTTCGTACCTGCACCAGTTTGTAGGGACTACCAAACAATAAGCTAAAGATAAGACTAGAGAAGTACTTGATTTCATCACAACATTTCTCAACAATTAATGCCATTATGTTCAGCCTAATTTGGCTGGTAATCCCTTAACCTCAGCATTAGGTGCGATCGCCGAAGTTTCATTGCCTAAAGTGCGATCGCTCACAATCTGAGCCAAGAGATAATTCCTAGAAGCAGAGATCATTGCTTCACTGATTAGCAAAACACTTATCAAACCTAACTGCCAGCATCCACTTTTGTTAACTAGAACCACGAACTTACACCTCTCTGGAAGTCTCAGTAGTTTCACTTACCTGCATTACTAACAGAATAGTCCGCAAATCCTCCATAAGATACTAATTATTATTACGCAGGACTTAATGCTCACCAGCTTGTCTAGGTTTACGATTGTGATGTGTAAGGTCCCCGTAATTCATTCGGGGGATATAAACGAATAGCCAGTTTTAAGTAATTACAGAAATATTGATTTTTGAAACTTTACCTATTCTGTTTTTTTTGTTCTAAGTTTTTTTGTGCCTGGACATAGCTTTCTAAAACTGCATTCATTCGCGACTGATACCCTTTCTTGCCACTAGCTTGGAAATATTCAAGTACAGAGCGTTTTACCCTCAAAGTAACGGGCTGAGTTAAGTCAGGAGTGACAATTTTGGCATTTTTCCAAAAATCATCATCTAATTCTGGTATGTCAGAGTAATCAATATCCTCATCAGAGAGGGCAGCTAAACGAGCTTCTTGTTCTTCTGTGAGTTGAGGTTTTTTCTTGGGGTCTGGAGTGTAGTTAACGGTTGTCATAACGTTTCACCTCTTTACTGTTTGCTTTTCGCGCTGAAATGAGACGAATCACAGAACCTCTAATGGTGTAAACCACAATGTAAACACGCTGCTCGATTCGAGCCAGAGTGATATAACGAACTTCACCATAGTCAAAGCGGTTGTCAATGACGGTTAATCTGTTTTCATCATCAAAGGCTCTGGTAGCAAAAGGAAAATTTACCGAATGCTTGACTTCGTTACTCTTGGCTTTGATATCGTCCCACTGAAACATACCTAATTGTTAATACAATTTGTACTTACAATTGATAGCTGTTTTTATTATAGTATGTGAGTCAAAACCTACTTATAGCTTAGAGGTTGAAACCTCTTGCTAGACAAGCAAAGTCTGCCTTCGCAGACTACAAAAATAAGGTGGATATGAGATGCGGACTTTACTGATGTCCGTTTCATAAACTTCTGCTGTCACATACATCTGGTCTGTGTGACCTATCTCCACAATTCCTTCATTGCTGATGATTTCACCTGGCCAAGTGTGAATTTTGAGAATTTGACCATCTCTGGGCGATCGCACATAGGCTAAATCTAGCTCGGCTTGAGCTCGTTGAACAGCAGCTCGTGCAGTTTCGAGCTCTGCGGTGGCCACTTGTACATCTACAGGACGGACTTCCGCTACTGACTCTAGAGTCGCTTGAGCTTCCTCGATCTGTCTTTGAACCGTTGCTACTGTCCGATTGAGGTTGGCTTTTGCTTCCTTAATTTGCTCTTGTCTAGTAGTGATAATTCGGTTTAGAGTTGCTTGGGCCTCCTTAAGCCGCTCTCGAGTCGTTTCCTCTTGGAGGCAAAAGTTGTCGCGCTGTTGAGCTGACACTGCCCCCTCTTGATATAGCGCCTGATAGCGTCCGCAATCAGTTTGGACATTGCGCAACTCAGCTTTAATCCGCTCAATCGTCGCTTCTTGGGCACTCTTGTCCCCTTGCAACTGAGCCTCTAGACTAGCAATGGTTGACCTTTGAGTGGCAATTTGCCCCTCTAACTCAGCCTTGGTGCGTTGAAATCTAGCCTCTTGAGCATTAATATCACCTTTTTTGGCTCCGGCTTTCACTTGCTCCAAGCGAGCTTGGTCAACTCTGACCTCGGTTTGAGCCTGTTGTAGGGCAGCTTGGAGGCGCTCGCGACTGTCGAGAGTAGCAACCACTTGTTCCGCTTTAACCTTATCTCCCCGTTTCACCAGCAGTTGGTCAACCCGCGCACTTTCCATTGAATAGGGAGCAGATAGCTGAATCACTTCGTCTTCAGGTTCCAAATACCCTAGGGCAGCAACGGCATCAACAGCTACCGGATTGGTTGAGGGAGTTGGCAAGGGACTTTGAGCCGCTGACTGGTAACGTAAGACGGAGTAAGTAGTAACAGCACTGGTTGCTAAAGCGGCAGTGGCTATCAGGGCAGTAGTCATCCATCCCGTGGGTCTGAAAATTAGTTGCGATTTCATCTTAGAATCCTAATAAAGGGATAAGTTGAATTAAAGTATGATATAGTCGTTGCTGATAAGAATCGTAGGCTTTCCCTCCACCAGAGTCAGGTAAAGACAGCAACGATTTCAGGCGCTGGACAGATACTCCATCACCCCCTATCCCTGCCTCCGCAACATAGAGAGCACCGTCAGAACCAAAGATAAGGTAGCGTGGATTGTCAAGGCCGTCGGCGATTACCGTCGTGGTGACTTGTGAGTTCCCATGTAAATCCATAGTGTTTCAAACTCCTAAAGTAGTATTAAATCAACTCTTTCTGTGCCTGCTCTAGGAAGACTCTCAGCCTTTCAGCTAAAACCTGAACGTGGGGCTCGGCCATCATCGTGATATGGTCGCCTGGAACGACCTGAACCTCTACTGGCTTAACAGACATTTGTTTCCAACCCCAAGTCGGCTCTCGTAGAATAGAAGGCCGATCATTAGTAGCATCTTCAGTATAAACCTCGCTAGCCCGGAAGAGAGTAATTCTCCTGCGATAGATATCCTGTGGTACATAACGAGCATGAGCTTGATAGTTAGCCTTGAAAACTTGTAGCAGACCACGAACTTGTCTGATTCCCGCCTCAGGAGGCAAAATGTCAATCATTCTCAGCCGCTCCCCGATATATTTCAATTGCTCGTCCGGGGATAGAGAGTGAAGAGTCTCGTCAGAGATATTCAGGTTTTTGCCGAGAAAGCGCTCTATGATATTAACAATCCTGCTCAGCCATTGAGCTTCATCCCAATCAACACCAATTTGGTGGCGACCGGGAAGCGGTGCCTCTGCGTCTAAAATCGCTACTAGAGCCACCTCATGCCCTTGTTTTTGCAACTGCTGAGCCATCTCAAAGGCTACAAAACCTCCCACTGAATGACCTCCCAGAAGATAGGGACCTTGGCTCTGAACAGCCTGTATTGCTTCGATGTAGTCCGCAGCCATGTCTTCGACTCGGGTGTGAGGCTCCTTCTCTCCATCAAGACCCAGTGCTTGCAGACCGTAAAATGGTTGGTCTGAACCTAAATGACGGGCCAAATCATAGAAGTAGATGACATTTCCCCCAGCCCCGGGCAAGCAAAAGAAAGGGTGCTTCTCACCACTAGGCTGAATCGGTATCAAGGGAGACCAAGACAGGGAATCAGTTTGTTGGCGAAGAATACTGGCTAGCTGTTCGATGGTCGATCCCTGGAAGAGTGTCGCTAGGGACATATTTTTCCCAAACTGCTTATGAATTTTAGCCATTAAGCTTACAGCTAACAGGGAATGACCACCGAGGTCAAAGAAGTTGTCTCGTACTCCAACAGGGCGAACGCCTAAAACATCTTCCCAGATTTGTGCTAGTTGCTGTTCCAGTGTGTCACGGGGTGGAACGAAGTTCTCTTTCAACTCCTGTTGAGTATGTTTAATGACCGGTCTAACCTGTGGAATTTGCTCTGCCGGAATGCTGCCTATTAGCGTTGCAAGGTGCTGCTCTGAAAGGTCAACAATGCTCTTCAACAAAACCTGAAAATGTTCCAGAATCTGGATGATATCGGGATTGTCAAAACGGTACTCGTCGTAGACGATGCGGAACTCTAGTTCCGAACCTGGGATAACTAGAATGGTGAGGGCATATTTGGTTTGTGCCCCTATAGAACTTGCCTTGCTCAAATCGATAGTCAGGTCCGAGGACTGTAGTACTGATGAATCGACTGGATAGTTCTCGAAAACCAGAATGCTCTCGTAAAGGGGTAACGAACTGGGTACTTCACTCCATTGGTGAATTTGCCCTTGGGAGCAGTATTCATAGTCTCTTTGCTTGAGGTGTTGCTCCTGGATATCTTTAAGCCAGGACCAAAGCGATACTTCCGGAGAAGTCTTGACTCGCACTGGCAGGGTATTGATCAAGAGACCAACCATTGATTCAACCCCTGCCAAGTCTGGTGGACGACCAGAGACAGTGGCGCCAAAGATCACATCTGACTCACCGCTATAGCGACTTAAGAGTAAGGCCCAGATACCTTGGACTAGCACATTTAAGGATAAGTGATGTTGCCGTACCAAAGACTGGAGCGCTGCTGTCCCTGACGCTGGCAAGCTGGCTTTGTGTGTCCCGTAGCGAGCTCCCTGACTAGGAAAGACAACGGGTTCAGCTTGTATCCCCAGCGGCGTTGGGTTTGTGAAACCTTGAAGTTTGTCCCGCCAGAATGCCTCGGTCTGGGACAGATTGTGCTGTTTTAACCATGTAATATAGTTCCTGTAGGGACAGCTGGGTTCCAGTGGCAAATCTTGACCTCTACTGAATGCCTTGCAGCAAGCTAAAACTTCCTTCAAAATGAGAGCTACAGACCAACCATCTACCAGAATGTGATGAAAGGTCCAGACAAATTGATATGCATTCTCGCCTATTTGGAAAAGCGCCAAACGCATGAGCGGAGCTCTAGTCATCTTAAAACCACGCAGGCGGTCTGTCCGGAGATAGGTTTCCAAATTATCTTGCTGCTGAGACGCTGAAAGTTCAGACCAATCGTGCTGCTCCAGCGGCACTTTCACCTCCTTAAGCACAACCTGCAGCGGTTCATCCTGCCCCTTCCAGACAAAGCTCGTTCTGAGGATCGAGTGCCGCCCCACAATCTGTTGCCAGGACCTCTCAAAAGCAGTCAGGTCTAACTCGCCTTGCAAATTCCAAATGGACTGCTCGATGTGTATTCCTGCCTCTGAGGCAGAGAGAGTCTCGAAAAGCATGCCTTGTTGCGAAGGAGACAGGGGATAAATTACTTCTATGTTTTTTTTGCTCATTTAATCCTCCAAGTTAAACAGATCTATTTCGGCCAAAACCTGGTCGAGTTTTTCTTGGCTCAGTTCAACATCTGGGAAGTCCGAAGGGGTGTAGCCTCCTGCCTCGGGCGACTGGCAATGGGCAATAAGAGCTTGCAATGCCTCCATGAAACTCTGAGCCAGACGCTCCACAGTAGCCCGGCGATGGACCTTCTCGCTGTAGGTCCAATCCAGTCGCAGCTTATCTGAGATAACGAATCCGTTCACTTCTAACAGATGGTAACGGCGTCCCAAGGAACTGTGAGCTGAACCGCTAGACTCTTTAGCCAAGCCCAATACAGGAGCTGCCGATAGCATCTGATCAAAGCGACCCAGATAGTTAAAACTCACCTCTGGTTGCGGTAATGCCTGTAGCTTCAAATGCGTTCCTGTATCCTGGCTCAAATATCGCAGGATGCCGTAGCCAATGCCTCGATTTGGGACGCGACGCAGTTGCTCCTTGACCGACTTGAGAGCTTCTCCCAGATGGTCAGCCTTCTGTAGCTTCAACCGCACTGGGAATATACTGGTAAACCAGCCCACTGTGCGCGACAGGTCTACCTCCTCAAACAATTCCTCGCGCCCGTGACCCTCTAGGTTAACTAGCAGAGAATGCTCTCCAGTCCACTGGGCAAAGCTCTGCACCAAAGCGGTCACCAGCACGTCGTTGATTTGGGTGTTATAAACCTGCGGCACCTCCTGCAACAGGGCGCGGGTCTGTTCCTCACCCAAAGAAACTGACAATGTTCGGGCTGAGACCACGGTGTTGGCTTCTCGACCGGACGGATAGTCCACTGGCAAAGGCGCAACGCCAGAGCTAGATTCAGCAAGCCAGTAGTCCAGCTCGGCAGCTAGAGCTTCTGATTGTGCATACTCCGTTAGTCGATTAGCCCAATCCTTGAAAGAAGTGGTCTTAGACGGCAGTTGTATGGTTTCGCCCCGGTCGAGCTGTTGGTAGGCAGTAGCGAGATCCTCGAGCAAAATCCGCCACGAGACGCCATCTACTGCTAAGTGATGGATAACCAGCAGCAGACGACCAGGCTGGTTAATGCCAAGGTTAAACAGCGCTGCTCGCATCAGCGGACCCTCTGACAGGTTCAAACTAGCCTGCAGTTCGGCAGCAGTAGCCTCAATAGCTGCTTGTTGAGCACTTGAGGAAAGTTTTGAGAAATCTACTACAATGAAAGGTACTGTTTCCTCAACACCAAAATTTACCTGATGCCAGATAGATTCATCTTGCACAAACCGCAAGCGCAGTGCATCATGATGCACCAGCAATTCCTGTACCACTTGCTCCAATAGTTCTGGCTTCAGATTTGGCGACACCTCCAGCAAAAAGGCTATGTTGAAGTGGTGAGGTTCAGGCAGGTTTGGCTCGAAGAACCAATGCTGAATAGGTGTCAGAGGCACTGGACCAGTCACTAAGCCCTGTTCAGCTTGGATAGAGAAGACCGTTCCTACCACAGCAGCCAGCTCGGCGATAGTCTGGTGCTGGAATAGCTGCTTGGTGGCAAGCTTCAGTCCTGCCTGATTGGCTCGGGCGATAATCTGAATGCTGAGGATGGAATCCCCACCTAATTCAAAGAAGTTATCGTGGATACCGACCTGTTCTACCCGCAGGACTTCAGCCCAGATGTCAGCCAGAATCTTCTCAGTAGGAGTGCGAGGTGCAACAAAACCCACTTCCAGATTCATTCGGGATATATCTGGAGCTGGCAGAACACGACGGTTTACCTTGCCGTTGGGAGTTAACGGGAGCGCATCCAACACGACAAAAACCGATGGCACCATATAGTCAGGAAGCTTCTCTTTCAGGAAGCGGCGCAATTCGTTGGACGCGGGCGGCTCTTGAGGGGGAACCACGTAAGCGACTAAATGCTCGTGTCCAGGTCGAACATTCCTAGCAATGACTACAGTTTCCCGAACCTTGGGGTGTTGGGCAAGCACCGCTTCAATTTCTCCCAGTTCGATGCGAAAGCCGCGAATCTTCACCTGATGGTCAATGCGTCCCAAATATTCAATAGTGCCATCGGGCAGGTAACGGGCGAGGTCGCCTGTTTTGTAAAGCCTTGCCCCTGCTTCCTGGCTCAAGGGGTTGGCGATGAATTTTTCAGCCGTCAAGTCTGGACGGTTGAGATAGCCACGAGCGAGATTTACTCCGCCGATATGGAGTTCCCCTGCAACACCGATGGGGACGGGTTGGAGATGGGGGTCGAGAATGTAGATTTGCGTATTGGCAATGGGGCGACCGATGGGCACCGTTCCTAGAGGAGAACTGCGATCGCATTGCCAAAAAGTAACGTCAATCGCGGCTTCCGTGGGACCGTAAAGATTGTGCAATTCGCATCCCAAACGCTCAAAGAAACGTTCCTGAAGGTCAAAAGACAGTGCTTCTCCGCTACAGATGACTCTTCTCAAGGAATGGCAATTTTTTAGCCCTGGTTCTTCCAAGAAAACCTGAAGCATGGAAGGAACGAAATGAACGGTGGTAATTTGCTGCTCGGCGATCGTCTTGACCAAGTAAGCACTATCTTGATGACCGTTGGGTTTAGCTACCACCAGACAAGCTCCTGTCAACAGAGGCCAAAAGAATTCCCAAACCGACACGTCAAAGCTGAAAGGAGTCTTCTGGAGAATGCGATCGGTTGTTGTTAATTGGTAGGTATCCTGCATCCACAGCAAGCGATTGCTAATCCCCCGGTGGACGTTGGCGGCTCCCTTTGGCTTGCCAGTAGACCCAGAGGTGTATATTACATAAGCCAAATTATCGAGCCCAACGCCACTAACGGGATTTTCCCTGCTCTGGCGACCGATTATTTCCCAGTCTTTATCCAACCAGAGAAGCTGACCCTGATAGTCAGACACCCTTTTTGTTAACGTTTCGGTCGTTAACAGCACTGGCACCCGCGCATCACAGAGCATATAGTTCAATCGTTCTTGGGGATAATCTGGATCTAACGGCACATAAGCGCCACCTGCCTTGAGAATTGCCAACAGTCCCACGACCATCTCGAGCGAGCGCTCCACGCAGATGCCCACCAGCACCTCTGGTCCTACCCCCAGGTTTTGCAAGTAGTGGGCGAGCTGATTGGCACGGCAATTTAATGCCTGGTAGGTGAGTTTTTCCTGCTCGAAGACGAGTGCAACCGCATCTGGCGTCCGTTGTACTCGAGTCTCAAAAAGCTGATGGATTGGGATATCGTAAGGATAATCTCGGCGAGTGTCATTCCACTCTACCAATACCGTCTGCCGCTCTGCGGCTGTTAACAGGGGAAAATCGGCAAGGCACTGCTCTGGGTTAGCAACAATGCTCTCCAGTAACGTCTGAAAATGCCCTGCCATTCGAGTTATGGTTGCATCATCAAACAAATCGGTGTTGTACTTGAAGATACCAACGAGAGATTCTTTAACCTCTACCATTTCTAAGGTCAAATCAAACTGACCTTCCTCGGTTGCCATTAGAAATGGCTCTAGCTGAAGACCTCCCCAATTTACTCGGACTTCGGGTTCGCTAGCTGTCATCAGCTCCGCCAGTTCTCCCTTTTGCGGTTTCTGTAAGACAAACAAAACTTGGAACAGCGGTGAATAGCTGGGGTCCCGGTTCGGCAACAATCGCTCCACGAGTAATGGAAAAGGATAATCTTGATGGGCGATGGCCTCCAAGGTCGTTTGGCGCACTTGACCCAGAAAGTCTTTAAACGTAGGATTGCCTGCAAGATTTCCGCGCAAGACAACTGGGTTGACAAAGTAACCTACAGTTCCAGCAAATTCCGACTGATTCCTGGCAGCAGTGGGAGAGCCTACCAGGATATCTTCCTGACCCGTATAGCGGTAGAGTAGAACCTGAAAGGCAGCTAGAAGCGTCATATAAAGGGTTGCTCTCTCATTCTGTGCCAGCCGCTTGAGCTGCTGGGTTAGCTTCTCATTAACCTTGAAGGGATAGGAAGCACCGCGATAAGTCTGTATTGGCGCTCGCGGACGGTCTGTGGGCAAATCGAGCGTCGGTAACTCTCCCGCTAGCTGGTTTTTCCAGTAGTTCCAGAGTTGCTCCCCTTGAGAACTAGCCAGCATATCGGTCTGCCATTGAATATAGTCTGGATAGGAACGAGTCCCAGGCGGTAAAAATGCTTTTTGTCCTGTGGTTTGGGCTGGGTACAGCACTCTCAACTCCTCTAGCAGCATCCAAAGGGACCACCCATCGCTGACAATATGGTGTATGGTCAGCAGCAGGACGCGATCGCGAGCCGAACGCGAAAACAGAGTCACCCGCAGCACTGGACCTCCTTCCAGATCGAAGGGACGCTGGTACGCCTCGAGCGCTTTTCTGTTAAGCTCGTCCCAGCTCCAACTCGAAGCATCTATTTCCTCGAAACAGACTTCTTGATACCCATGAACCTTTTGAACGGGTGAGCCGTCGCCCATCGGAAATGTGGTGCGTAAAGAAGGATGGCGATTCACGAGCTTCTGGAACGCACTTTTGAGGGCAGGAACGTCTACGTTGGAGCGAATGCGTACTGCAAACGCAGTATTGTAAGCCGAGCTTTCCGGAGCACTTTGGTACAAAAACCACAGGGCTTGTTGACCGTAAGACAGGGGATACAGGGAGTTGGTGCTGCTTGCTTTTTCCCGTAGTAGCCGCCCTAGAAGAAGGCGCTTATCTTGAGGAGAAAGAAGTGTCTGGGGTTTAGAGAAATCATGTTTGCTAATCATGCAACCTCCTTTTCAGATGATATAAGATTTAGTAAGGTTTCTACTTCGGCATCGGATAGTCGCTCTAGTTCTGTTAACAACTCCGCCGAGTCTATAGTTTGGACTCCTTTACTCAGCCCGTTGTTGGGGGCTTTGGGTACCTCCATACTTGTAACTACAGGAGCACGAGGTTTAGGTGAGGAAGAGTGGGTCTCTGTTAATTGCTCATTTACCTGCATTGCTACTTGAACAATGCTCGGACCTTGGATGAGTTTTACTGTCGGCAGTTCCACACCTAGCTCGTTCTTAATCCGGTTGCTCAACTCGACTGCCATTAAGGAGTCAAAGCCGAGATTCGTCAGCGGCTGCTCAATGTCTAACTTGGAAGCAGAAGTTAGCAATACCTTGGCAACTTGTTCGCGAATGCACTCTGACAATAACCGCTGACGTTCTGCCGGTTCTGCCGCTAGGATACTGTTGAGTCGCAAGTCTTCTTCTCCATCGTCCATCTGGGCGTGGTCTGGAGCATCTTCTCCTACCACGTAAGAAAATCGTGGGGCCGAACCAGCGGCATAAGTTTTAGACAACCGTTGCCAATGCACGGCTGCTACCGTTGCCTGAACAGCACCTTTTCGGAGCAATTTTCCTAGAGCAGACAGTGCTTGCTGGGGCAACAATGGTTTCACTCCGATCCGCTCTAGGTATTCGCTGACGTCAGTTCGCTGAGCCACATAACCCACCTTGGCTATTGTGCCCCAGTTGATGCTGAGGGCTGGTAGACCCTGGCTGCGCCGGTAGTGAGCTAGCCCATCTAGAAAAGTATTGGCAGCGCAGTAATTGCCTTGTCCTGGGTTCCCCACAATTGAAGTTAATGAGGAGAATAGCCAGAAGTAATCTAACGACTCCTTCAGGGTCTGAGTATGTAAGTTCCAGGCTCCAACGATCTTGGGTGCCATGACTTTCTGCATGCGCTTCTCATTCAGGTTAAGGAGGATATCATCATCCAGAACCATTGCAGCGTGGATAATACCTCGCAGTGGCGGCATAGACTGACGAATGTCAGCTAGAACGCCAGCAACCTGCTGTTCTTGAGTCACATCTGCCCTGGCAACCACGACATTAGCGCCGGATTCCTCCAAGGCTTTTACAGCTTTCTGGGCTGCTGGTGAAGACGCACCGCTCCTTCCAATCAAGACGAGGTGTTTAGCACCGTTTTCTACCAACCACCGGGCTACCGCTAAGCTAAATCCACCCAGTCCTCCTGTAATCAGATGAGTTCCATCAGCGGGAAATGTCACTGTCTCCTCTGTTGAGGAAGCCACCCCCACATCTGGATCTTGCAAAGATACTACAATTTTGCCGATCTGCTTGGCTTGCGCCATGCAGCGGAAAGCGCTACGTACCTTCGAGATGGGGAATACTCGGTATGGCAGGGAGTGGAGGGTTTCTGCTGCGAAGTACTGCATTACTTGGCGCAATTGTGACCCAGCCCAATCAGGACGTTCGGCCAGTAGGCGCGCCACGTCCACCGCAAAGAACGACAAGTTATTCTGAAAAGGTCGTAGATTCAGCTTACTATTATGGTGGATATTCTGCTTGCCAATTTCGACAAAGCGTCCGTAAGGGTTCAGGAGCGAAATGCTCTTGGCAACAGCCTCTCCCTCCAGAGAATTGAGCACTAGATCTACCCCCCGGCCACCGGTGCGTTCCCTTACCTCATCGACAAATGCTTCCGGCTGGGAATCCATCACGTGCTTAACTCCAAGGGCTTGGAGAAGCTCTTGTTTTTCTGAGCTATCCGCCGTGACAAAAATCTCTGCGCCAACTTGCTGGGCAATTTGGATGGCGGCTAGACCAACACTTGATGCCCCGGCATGAATTAGAATGCGATCGCCTTTGCTAAGCCGACCTAAGTAGTGCAAGGCGTGGTCAGCTGTCAGGAAAGCAAGAGGAATTGTAGCTGCTTCCTCGAAACTGAGGGATTGCGGCTTATGCACTACAAGACGAGCGTCTGTTATTGCATAGGAGCCCAAGCTGTGGGGGGCAAAGGCAATAACTTCATCCCCGATCTCCAATCCTTCAACCCCTTCACCAATACTAGTAATGGTTCCAGCACACTCTAGACCAAACCCTCGTTCAAATAAATTTCCCTCTAAGTTAGGATCGGCTGGCAAGTTCTTGGTTTTGGCAACATCCTCGAAGTTGAGACCCGTTGCGCATATTTGGATTTCAACCTCTCCCTGACCTGGTTTTTGGCGCGTCCTCGTCCGCAGCCTCAGATGGTCTAAACCGACCGGCCCAGTAATTTCTAAGCCGATGGACACTGTACGAGGGTTTTTCTGGGGACTGGCCTGAACGTCTGCTGCTCGTATGCGCACGAGCCTATGTACGTAGCGTGCCTCAGCCCGGAGGGCAATTTCATCTTCTCGGTCGTCTGACCAAAGCTCTTGGAAAAGAGACTCAATCTCAATGGAGAAGCTGGCAGGGCTAAGATCCACCAACGTACAGCGGAAATTCGGATGTTCGTTGACAATGACCCGACCTAGACCCCACAAGGAGGATTGAGCAACCGACATAGATTTGACAGAGCTGCCTACGGTCTGAGTGCCACGGGTAACGAGCCAGAGACGGGGAGGATTACTCCTATCAACTTTGGCTAAAGCCTGAACTAGATACAGAACGCTCAGACAACTCAAGGGCTGGGCTGACGCCAGAGAGGTCTGAGTCATCTGGTCGGGAGCCAGGGTATCGAGACTCCAGAGGTGAACCACACCGCGACAAGCCGGCTGACCAGAAATGACAACCTCAAGCAGTTGCTGCATATCTGAGAGAGACTCGGGACAAACTTGGAAATGATAAGGCTCTAGGCGCTGGAAGCCGGTTCCCGGCGAGACGAGAATGGGAATTTCCGAGTGTTCTTGGAGGAGTTCTGCTAACTGCTGCCCGACGCCAGAGCTGTCTGCAAAAATCAACCAGGTTCCCTGCTCCTCAGTCTTCCTGACCGCGAATGGCTGAGTTTCTTGGGCCAGCTCAGGATTTTGCGCCAGAATAACTGTGTGCAGAGACTCAGCAGCTCCGTCTGTATCTGAAAGACCAGCTACTTCGTCAAACCCGACTTCAGAGAGCAAGTCTTGCCACTTTGGCAGAGGAAGGAGTGGATGCGAAGTCCGTAAGGGAGCATCGGCAAATAGCCACCAGCCCTTGAGCATTCCGAATACTAGGTCGAACCAGCGGGGAGCGTTTGTTAACTCCAAAATAACCAGCAATCCCGACGATGCCAGAACTTGTTTGACATTCTCTAGAGTTTGACGTAAGTCGCGAGTAGCGTGGAAGACATCTGATGCCAGAATTAGATCGAAGGAATGGGGATCAAATCCCTGGTCAACTGGAGTTGTTTCAATATCCAATCGTTGATACCGAACGAATGGATAATCCTGAAACTTCTGCTCAGCAGAGCTGATGAACAGTTGGGAGACGTCGGTAAATACATACTCCGTCCGATTGGCTGGCAGAAAAGGAAGTACATAGGATGTCATTGAACCCGTTCCGGCACCAATTTCCAAGATCCGTAACTTTCGTCCTTCCGGTAAACGCTCCAGTACCTTGGCGATCGCTTTTTGCACCAGCCGGTTATAAATCCGATAACTAGGCGAGTCTTGGTACAGATGCTCAGATGTTGTCAAAGACCCTTCCGAGAAAATGAGCTGTAGCGGATCTACTTCACCCCGCAGCACCTCTGCCAACTTCTGACCGCACCGCCCTAGCAGCATTAGCTCTGCTTGATAAGCAGGGAATGAAGCCAACATCGCTTTCCAAGTCTCCTGTGGCTCCTGAACAGCTAGGAGCTGGCAGACTTGCCACTGGTTCTCTACCTGACTCAGCATGCCCTCTTCCTGAAGTATTTCGAGCATCCGACCCAGCAGACGACGGTGCCCGGATACCACCCCTAACTGCTCTGCCAGAGAATCTGCTGAAACGCGCTGGTGCAATTGAGGCTCCCAACCGAGCTGCTGAAGGGCTTTGAGAACGTAAGCTGCACACAAAATCTCAAACTTCGGCTCCACCTTCTCGTAGTAATGCTTCCTTCCTAACTGCTCGCTCAACCGAACTACTTCGGTTTTTAGGCTCTCGGAAATTTGTAGGGGAGAAGGCAGATAATCAGCAGGTGGGAACAACAAATCTTGTCCTGGGCGTGCCAAAAGCTCCCATTGATATTCATACAGATGCTCGTCGATTGGTTCTGGAACCAACTCCCGCGTCGTCGCCAAAGACTGGCAGCACAATCCTTTAATTTTTACTAATACATTTCCCATCTCATCCAGCAGTTGGATATCTGCCTTTATTTGGGTTGCACTTGGTTTCACTGGAGAGACATGGCTCCAAAACTGAAGTCCAGGACGGCCGTAAAAAGAAAGTCGTTCTATGCCAACAGGGAGGTAGATGCCTTCTGCTTTGCCATCATCCGTGCCTTGAAAAGAGACAGCGCCCAGGAGCAACTGAAAACAGGCATCAAGCATAGCCGGATGCAGTTGATAATCCTCGATTTCTGTCTCTATAGCCTCAGGAACTCGGAGCTGGCCCAGCACTTCTCCACTGCCACGCCAGAGTTTCTCGATGCCTTGGAAACAGGGACCATATTGCAGCCCCATCTTCTGGAATTGCTCATAGCAATCGCTTTGAGGAATTTCGCTGGGGCAACGACGGCGAATCTCGTCTAGCTCAATCGGCTGAGGAACAAAACCATTGTCTTGGCTTCTCAGTTTACCTGTGGCATGTTGAACCCAGGAGGAGTCTGCACCGGGAACCCGGTGGTAGATTTCAAAAGCTTTTTCCCTGGGATCGAGGAGCAACTGCAGCGTTGGCAGCTCGTCCTCAGACAAAAGAAGCGGCTTGTGAAAGGCAATCTCTTCTAGGACGCAAGGTTGAGTCCCCCAGGTCTCTTTGGCGACAGCCAGTGCCATTTCCACATAGGCAGCCCCAGGATAGACCACAGCCCCTTGGACGCGATGGTCATTTAAATAGGGGAGTTGCTGTAGCTCAATCGACCCATCCCACACTGGATGCACCGACTCCAACCGGCTTCCTAGGAGGGGATGGACTTGTCGTGCTAGGATGGCTCGCCGATATTGGTTCGGCTCAGACAACCTGCCTTGTAGAGATTCTTCCGATTCTTGCCAATAACGCTCTCGCTGCCAGGGATAGGACGGTAGCTGCACCAAACGCTCCCTTTCCGGAGCCAGTCGTGTCCAATCAACCGGATATCCCAGAGTGTATAGCTTGCCAAAAGCCCCAAGCATCAGAGTAAGTTCGGGTTCTTTGCGTCGTAGGGAAGACAGAACGATGGCTTCTTTTCCGTTTTTGGCAAAACACTCTTTAATTGACTGACTCAGAACAGGATGCGCCCCCAACTCGAGGAAAAGTTCATAACCCCTTTCCCTCAGTTCATCGATAGCGGCGGCGAACAGAACCGGATTTCTTATGTTTTGCCCCCAGTAGTAGGCATTTAATTCCGCTCCGTCAACCTGTTGACCGGTTACGGTGGAGAAAAGAGGAATGACAGCGGTTTGAGGCTTAATTTCTGAGAGAGAAGACAATAATTCTGGCAGCAATGGCTCCATCAAGGGGCTGTGGTAAGGGACATCAACCCGCAGAAATCGCTGAAAAATCTCTTGTTGTGCTAAAGATTGGGCGATCTGTTCGAGGGCATCCGTATCTCCTGCAAGAGTAACTGAGTGAGGGCTGTTGACCGCAGCAATAGAAACCGACGCTTCATACCCCGCTAGGTAGTCGGCGATCTTCTCAGAAGACAGTCCCACCGCTAACATCTTTCCTTGACCAGCCGCCTTGGCTTGTAGGCGACTGCGATGGAAAACGACCCGAACCGCATCTTCCAGACTCAGCGCTCCAGCTACCTGGGCTGCTGCCACTTCGCCGACACTGTGTCCAATAATCGCATCCGGTTCAATTCCCCAGGAACGCCACAAGGCTGCTAGGGCGACTTGCACAGAAAAAATGGCAAGCTGCGCGATTTGCGTTTCATTAATCCGGGATTGCGCTTCAGAGGCGGTCAGTTCCGACAACAACGACCAATCTGTCTCCTGTCGTAGTAACCCATCACATTTTTCGATCACCTCCCGGAATCGGGGTTCGCTTGAGAGCAACTGACGTCCCATAGCCCACCATTGCTGTCCCATGCCAGAGAAAACGAAGGTGAGCCTGGGCGATTTACCGGGAATAAAGCGACCTGAAGACATACCCAGACGCGGTTCTTCAGCTAGAAACGCCTCCAGATTCTCAATCAGTGCGGCAGGAGAATCCCCGACCAAGGCTAAACGATGGTCATGATGCCCCCGTCGTAAACTCGCAGTGTAGCAGATGTCTGATAAGTTAACATCAGGGTTCGACGCTTGCGCTGTCAAAAAATCACGGGTCTTCTGGGCAACAGCTTTCAGGGCCTCCGGACTGCGAGCCGATAAGGGCAACAGTCGTGCTTCACCTTCCTTAACTGTCTCTCGCTCCCCTTGGGGCTGGGGTCGTGTTTCGCTCTCTATTTTTATCTCTTCTAGCACAACGTGAGCATTGGTTCCGCCAAATCCAAAGGAATTAACGCCAACATGGCGCAGACCAGGGCTATTTTTCGGCAATACTTCCAATTTCTGAGGAACGCGCAAACGTAGCTCCTCAAAGGTAATTTTAGGGTTCGGGGTCTCAAAATGAAGATTGGGAGGAATCTGACCGTGTTTTAAAATTAGGGCGGCTTTAATTAAGCCAGCAATCCCTGCTGCTGATTCCAAATGTCCAATGTTGGTTTTTACCGAACCAATAATGCATGCTTTTTCCGGATCGCGATTCTTTCCGAGTACGGAGCCTAGAGCTTTGGCTTCAATGGGGTCGCCAACTGCTGTACCGGTTCCGTGAGCTTCGACATACTCTACCTGCTCGGGTAAGACTCCCGCTTCCCGGTAAGCAGACCGCAGGACTGCCTCTTGTGCCTGTCCATTAGGAACTGTGATGCCGTTGGTGTGACCATCTTGATTGACAGCACTGCCTCTGATAACCGCATAAATCGGATCTCCGTCCGCGATAGCCTCAGATAAAGGTTTCAGAACCACGATGCCAGCGCCTTCACCGCGAGCAAAACCGTTAGCTCCGGCATCAAAGCTCTTGCAACGACCATCGGGAGACAGCATCGATGCCTTGCTCATTCCGATTGTCATATCTGGCTTGAGAATTGCATTCACGCCCCCTGCCAAAGCCTGGGTTGACTCGCCGTTCCAGATACTTTGACAGGCGAGGTGAACTGCAACCAGAGCGGAGGAACAAGCTGTGTCGAGCGCCATACTCGGTCCATGAAAATCAAATATATAGGAAATGCGGTTTGCGGCGATGCTCATCGCTGTCCCCGTAGTCACTTGAGCGCTAATTGAATTACGGGCACTAGAATCCAACTGAATGTGCTGGTAATCGTGGATGTAGAGACCAACAAATACGCCAGTATTGGAGCCAGCCAAATTTTCTGGGGGCTGCCCGGCATCTTCTAGAGCTGACCAGGTTACCTCCAGCAGCAATCGTTGCTGTGGATCCATGTATGCTGCCTCTCGTGGAGAAATTTGGAAGAATTGAGCATCAAATTGGTCTATGTTTTCCACGAATCCACCCCAGCGCACATAGGTCTTTCCTGGTTTTTCTCGGTCTGGGTCGTAGAAGGTACGCACGTTCCAGCGATCGTCTGGCACCTCAGTGATAGCATCTACACCATCTCGCAGCAGGTTCCAGAAGGCTTCTGGACTGTTGACACCGCCCGGAAAACGACAGCCGATGCCAATGATGGCAATGGGTTCTTTTTTATGGGACTGTAGATTCTTGGTTGTATTGTGATTCATGAGATACTCCTTTAGAGAACAATATTAGATTTACTAGAACAGATCTTCCAAGCCAATGAATTTACCGGTATAAGACCGACGCTAGGCTGATTCCTTCATGATGGCGGACATAATCTTAAAAAAGCCAAACAAACCATTCAAAATGCCTACTGTGTTCACTCCTCCCATCATTGCTCCTAAAATTCCATGGGCATAGGCATCAGCCCCTGTAAGATAGAGATTTTTAATGGGGGTTCTAGTGCCGATCCAGTTGCAATCTAGTCTTTCTGGCACTGCTGGAATCCCGCAAATAGTGCCTTTATCGCTAGCATCCATGTATTCCACAGTTAAGGGCGTGGAAAGCTCACTGTATTCGATTAAATTTTTGAACCCGGGATAATAAGACTCTACCAGTTCAATCATTTTTTCAGATAGTTGGGTTTTCAGGGCAGAATATTCTACACCTCGCCTTCTCCAGGGTTTATCTTTCCATTTTGCAAAGAAGTCAAAGAAGTCATAGTCAACAAAGGAAATTATCTCGGCGGTGTGGGATTGTGCTGCCGGATCTTTAAGCGATGGAAAGGATAGAAAGCAGCTATTAGGAAATCCCTCTAAGGAAGCTAGCTGTTTCTGGAAGGCTTGGTCGTGGTCATAATCAGTGTAGATCCAGTGGTTTTCGCCTTGGAAGCCCAGCTTGGCAGGAGATTCCTTGAAACCAAGATAGAGAGTCAGGGCACTGCTTCCTTTAGGAAATCTTTTGATCTCGTCGCGATAGGGAAGAGAATAGCTTTCTGGAATCAGCTTGGTATAGGTGTTGAATGCTCCAGCATCAGACACAACGACTGGTGCATAGTATTCCTCAATTTCTACGTCAGGACGATTAGCTCTTCTGGTTTTAACACCAACTGCTACTCCATTTTCCAGAATAATATCAGTGACTTTTTGTCTGGTGAGTACCTTGCCTCCAGTTTTTTCAATTGTCGGCAGGATGTGTTTGGCGATTTCTTTGGCTCCGCCAACAGAATACCAGCCTCCTTTAAGATAGTGGTTCACGATCAAGGCATGGATGCCAAAGGAACTTTTCGAGGGAACCAGACCATAGTTTCCCCATTGTGAAGCCAGTAGGCCTTTGAGTTGAGGATTTTGGAAATTTCGCTCCAGATATTCTTTAGTTGTTAGCCCGATAACATTGCCAAAAAGTCGCTTCAATAGCTTGAAGCTAGGGCTGAGCCAACTGGGGAAAATATCCCGCAGAGAATAGAGGGTGAATAAGATGTTAGCTTTTTTGAGATCCGAAAAGTATCTCTTAATTGCTACTGCTTCGTCGGGAAACTTGGCTATTAAATCGGACTGATATTTTTGTGGCTCGGAAGATACCTCGAAAGTGAAGTCTGGATAGACAAATTTTTCAAAGGGATCTGGCATTTTATTCCATTGCAGATTGCCCTCAGTAATGTAGTCAAAAATTACTCTGGCGATTTCTCCTTCTGCTAGGTCTCCTACATAGTGGAGTCCCACATCCCAATGAAATTTACCCCGACGCTGGAATTGTTGAGTGAAACCCCCCATAACAAAATGCTGCTCCAGGATCAGAACTTTCTTGTGGTTGAATTTTGAGAGTATGGCCGCCGTCGTGAGTCCACCGATACCAGAACCGATGACGATCGCATCAAATTGATTGGAATTAGACATTTTTTGCTCCTCCTTCTACTAGCTTTTGGCTCAATGGTTTAGTTAAGCTAAGGTTACGAAACTTTTCCAGTCAAACTTAAAGCCATCGATGAGGGCAGCACGATTTCCATAAGTTTTGTCAGGTGTTTTGGGATCTGAGTCGTAATATTCAGATATGGGTAAGCGTACATCTGGAAACTGTCGAAACTGGCGCCGCCTTGCCAAGATGTTTTCCCAGAGTTGCTTTAAATCGCTAGCTCCAGGATAGTAGCAGCCCATGCCAATGACTGCAATCGCTGTAGGGGAAGTTCTATTTCCTGTGTGGATAGTTTTTATATTCATGATCTCTATGTCCTATTTGAGTAGATATGAGCAGGCAAATTACAGTTTTGTTATTGTGGAGACTCAGTAAAATTTTCTATTCACCCCCTAAATCGGTTCGATCTATTTCCGTCTTTCGACTAACCAGCGTTCCAAGGCTTCTCGACGATTCTGTGACTCTTTTGCCTTTATTTGAGTCGCTTCTTGCCCGTCCGCCGCGAACAGCCCCACCACTTTTGAGGTCAAGAAAAACCGATATCCACGTCTCATTATCTTAGGAACCTTTAAATAATAGACTTCCCATATGTTCAGAGGTCGCAATCGATGACATCTTGATTCGTCCAACCCAAGTACTTTAGGGTCTGGGGGTTGCTGAATAGCTTGGTAAACTATGTTAATTTCCTTGGCTATTTGAGCAAAGTTGAAGATTTCGTTTTCTAACTGAGTGGTTATAGTATTGATTTGCCCAGCAAGAATTTCCAGTTTTTTCATCCCTTTAGTGACTAAATCCTCTTGTTCAGCCTGCTTCTGTTTATTTAACTGTGTTAAGTAACCCTCCAACTTAGTTACATCTTCTTGAATTTTGGTTAATTCATTAGATCCCACTTTATCTGTGGTAAATACCATCAAGATCTCACCTCCCATATAAAAAATATTTAAATCTACCTTGCGCACTTCAAAATGCAGCACTAAAAGATTACATGGTTTTCTTGAATTGGCGATCGCTAATTCTCAGTTTTATCCCTAAAGCGATCGCAAAAATTCCCATCGAACGTATTACTTAGCATGTTACAAACAAAAGTTGCTTTCTATATCTCTATAATCCCTTCTCTATCTAGACTTGGTGGCTCAGGGTGGCTCAGTTTCTGGCTCAGTTTTTGGCTATTGTTATTTGCCTGGCGGTCTCTACTAGTCTGTTAACTTTGTTTTGCAGGATAGTAAAGGGGGTAGGGGTTAGGGTGTGGGGTGTAGGAAAAATATTTATCCCTCACTTCAATCTGTTCCACAATCCCCTCTTCATTAATAATCCAGCCAGTTGCTTCCACAATTCTCTCAGGAGTAGTATTTGAGTACTTGACAGTATTAGCTGAGTTTTTAATTAACTGAGTTGGCAATTGTACGTCCTTCCACACTTCACGACTGCTTAGAGTTTCGGTGGGGCTTGGTGGTAAACCGCCTCGTCCAGTGCTGATAAAGCTACTGCCTCCTCCTCTGCTGGTTTCACAGCCCTGGAGAATTTGGGGGGTTTCTACCTTAGAAGGTAATTCAAGTAATCCCTGAGAAGGATCTAATTCTAGGGTGTTAATTGATACTGTCCCCTCTAAGCCAAATTGAGAAGAAGCATCAATTTCAAGAAATTCTCTCCCAAAGATGCTATTGGTGATGATGTTGATATTACCTCCTTTGCCCAAAAAGGCTTTGGCAGTAATCTTATTCTCATCGGGGAAACTAAGGATAAACGGGGCATCAATATTAATATTGCCTCCATCCCCCTCTGCTTGCGCTGTACCAGCAGTGGCAGTAATTTGGCTGTTATTGCGTAATGTTAATAAATCTGAGAGGGTCAGGTTAATATTTCCTCCCTGATTACTGGCAGTTTCAGCAGTAATAGTGCTTTGGTCTAGAGTAAGAGAACCTGCTTGTAAATCAATGTTTCCGTCAGTGCCTTGCCCCTCACTTCTGACAGCAATTTGAGAGTTAGTCAGGGTAACTTTTTGGGGATCAATGAAAATACTGCCTCCGTTGCCGGTAGAGTTTTTGGCGGTGCTAGCTGCAATGGTGCTGTTAACTAGGTTGAGGTTATCGCTAATCTCGAGTTGGATGTCTCCTGCTTGTCCGCTACTGGCAGTGTTAGTGATAACTGTGGCACCTTCTGTTAGGTTAAAGTTATTGGCAGTGATCTTAATGTCACCCGCTTGACCACTGCTAGAGGTAGAAGCAGAGATTTCAGTTTGGTTGCTGATGTTGAAGTCTTCGGTGGTGATATTGATTCTACCTGCATCTCCTGTCCCCCTAGTTTCCACTGCCACTTTGCCTTGTCCGGTAATGTTAATGGTTTCGGGAGCAGTGAGGTTGATATCCCCTCCTGTCCCACTGGCAGTGGTGGAGGCAGAGATAATAGCAGTATCGGTGAATTGAATATCTAAGTTAGGTTTGTTGTTATCTGGTTGGATGTTGAGGGTACCAGCTGGGGCTTTTCCTTGAGTTTCGGCGAAGATACCCAGTTTGCCAGTTAAATCGAGGTTAGAGGCGTTGACGGTAATACTGCCACCGCCTTCGCTGTTGGTAGAAGTTTCAGTAGCAGTGGCACTAATTTCTGCATCTTTGCCAATGGTGAGATGGGGAGTGGTAATGATAATATCTCCCGGTTTACCAGAACTGCTAGTTTCGACGGTAAGTTTACCGTTATCTGTCAAGAAGACTGTTTGGGGAGCGTTGACGTTAATTGAACCCGCATTTCCTTCACCAAATGTACTAGCCGAAACTAGCCCTCCATTATTTAGAGACAGAGAACCAGTATCAATAGTGACACCCCCGGCATCTCCTTCTGCATCTGGACCGACCTGACTGGTAGCACCACTAGGAAAACCTTGTGAAC
>JAAUYH010196698.1_pt1 | contig 22558 bp, 14 predicted proteins | sample 7278061 | NCBI WGS metagenome assembly JAAUYH01 (sample SAMN14350203, study PRJNA611818) | marine sediment metagenome | isolation source: surface marine sediment (0.6m) | place: French Polynesia: Moorea | collected 2018-08 | reverse complement strand
GTGCGAGGCGGCATCCTGTTTAATATCAGTGGAATGGCGTTAATCCAGCATCAAAGCAATACCTGTTCCTTTTTAGTGGTGCACGATAATAAAGGCGTGAATCAGAACCGCCTCGCTAGGATTGACATGACTGGAGACAATCCTATCCAATATTCGCCGCTAGCCTGGCCCACTAACATAGAATCGCCGATTGATCTAGAAGCCCTTACGAGTGTGCCGCAAACGCAGAATACCGAATTTATGGCCGCCAGTAGTCGGGGACAGATTTATCACCTCAGTCTAAACACTCCCTCAGGCAATCTCCTTAATACCGCTCCCAACGCCCCCCAAAACGCCCCTAACAATGCTCCTAACAATGCCCAAAATCTATCCGTAAGCGTCCGGCAGGTGTTCAATATCCCCGGCGTCCCTGCAAACAGTAACTTCGAGGGATTTGCCCTACAGCAAATGAATAACCAAATGAATAGCCAGTTACTCGCTGTCTGGGCGCACCGTGGGACGAATGCGGAACCCGCCGTCCTCTATTGGGGCTTGCTAGATTTGAACACCTACACCATCACCCAAATCCGATCGGCTAATATACAGACGCCCTGGCCAACAACCAATGTTCGTCACATCTCAGACCTAAAAGTCGACCCAGATGGAATTCTATATATTTCAGCCGCCTCAGATAACGGGGACGATGGGCCCTTTCAGTCAGCAGTCTATATAGCCGGTAAGTTTAACGCCCAAGGTAATCAAATCTTTTTTGAACAAGATTCCGCTCTATTTCCCCTTTATCGCTTGAATTATCACAAGGTTGAAGCGCTTGAAATCGTCCCCGGCGGCGCGGGCGGGATCTTCCTTGGCACAGATGATGAAAATATGGGGAGTTCCATTTTTGGGCAATGCTACGCGCCAGATCCCAATAGCGCAATAATAGGCCCTTGAACCCTCAACTGCGTTGACTAAAAAAGATAGCCGCCAGCACAATTAACCCCAATAAAAAAGCGGAACCCAGAGATCGGTTAGATTTAGCATTTTTAAACTCAAGACGACATCCTGGCCTCATGCCTAAGTGTAAGCTGAGCCTGAGGGAATAAAGGGGAGTTTGAGCGACAAAATGTTAACCTTTCCAGATTCAGTGATTTGGCTGCGGGAACGAACCGTTCTTGGGGGGTTACCTACTCGCGCGCTGCGAGCGATCGCACATGTCATGGAATCCCGCATCGTCTCAGCCCATCAGCAACTCGTGCAGGCGGGGGCGCCGGTTAAGGAACTGTATATTCTTCAGTCAGGACGAATTGAGGGCGATCGCAGCGGTCAGTCTAGCTCGGCATGGGCCGTCAGTTGGTTGCCTGGGGCGGCGATTCACCTGCAAGAACTGCTACTGGGTCAACCAGCTCAGCGCACCGTCGTCAGCTTGACCAAGTGTCGACTGTGGGTATTGTCAGCCGATTCCTTTCGCACCCTTACCTCTAGATATCCAGAAATCATCCAAACCTTATCGCCCCAGCTAGCCCAAGGACTTGCCCAGCTTTCCTCCCAATTAAGCAAAGAACAAGAACGACAGGCCATCCTCCGTCCCTATCTAGTCAGTAAAGCCAGTCGAGGAGTGGTGGGCAAAAGCCGCTACGCCCTGCGGCTCAGAAAGCAGATTAAACAAGCTGCAGAGGACCGGCGGTCGGTCTTGATTTTTGGCGAACCTGGTCTGGAAAAAGACACGCTTGCCGCCCTGATTCACTTCAGTTCTCCTCACCGGCGCACCCCTCTGATTCAAATCGATTGCAACACTATTCAAACCAGCGGCGCCGAACTATTCGGGCGAGTGGGAGGTAACCCTGGGTTGATTGAAGCGCTCGGCGCCGGAACCTTGATTCTCAACAACATTCAAGAATTGCCGTCGGAGTTGACCCCGAGACTGGTGAGGCTATTAGAAACCGGACTATATACCCCGTCCCCATCATTACGATCCCTCACCTCCTCATCCGCTGACCCAGCGCCCATCCCTGAGCTTGATCGCGACTCCCAGGCCCGCATCATCATGATTGCGGAAAAGACACAGCCAGAGATTGATGGTCGGGTGGGCCATGTGATTAAGCCTCCGCCTTTGCGGGTGCGCAAGGCGGACATTGCCGATAAGTCGACTTATTACATCAGCCTGATCTGTCGGGCAAAAGGCATTCCTAAACCCGCTTTAGCGCCCGAAGCCCTGCGTCGACTCCAGGCCTATGATTTCCCCAATAACGATCGAGAGTTGCGGAGTCTGATCGAACGGGCCATTGTTCAAGCGGCCGGAGCTGCGATTATCACTGAAGAAATTGTCTGGCCTGCTCAAAGCAAGAAAAAGCAATTTCGGGTCAATCTCTTGAACGCCTATCCTGCTCTGCGACGATTTCTGCGTAGCCCATGGTGGCCAGATCGCCTCAATTATGGCTTTACGATCGCCTTGTTTGCACTGGTGGTCGGGGTGGGATTTTTGGGTCCCCAAACCCGTCAAGCAAATTTTGCCCTTAATCTGTTTTGGGCCTGGTGGTGGCCCGTAATGCTCCTCGCCTTTCCCTTTGTGGGTCGACTTTGGTGCGCTGTGTGTCCCTTCATGATTTACGGGGAAGTAACCCAAAAACTGTCCCTCTGGCTCTGGCCCCGTCAACTCAAACGATGGCCGCGTCAGGCGGCGGAAAAGTGGGGAGGATGGTTCTTATTTGGGTTATTCGTCCTAATTTTTATGTGGGAAGAACTCTGGGATTTAGAGAACACCGCCTATCTTTCCGCTTGTCTTCTGCTCTTAATCACTGCAGGCGCAATGATTTTCTCAAGCATTTTTGAGCGCCGATTTTGGTGTCGATATCTATGTCCCATTGGCGGCATGAATGGCCTCTTCGCCAAACTGTCAATCACTGAACTGAGGGCGCAGCAGGGAACTTGTTCGGCGGAATGCACCACCTATCAATGCTATAAAGGCGGGCCCGAGAAAGGAGAAGGACTAGAGACTGAGGGGTGCCCCTTATATTCCCACCCAGCCCAGTTGGATGACAATCGGGATTGCGTTCTCTGCATGACCTGTCTAAAAGCCTGTCCCCATCGCTCAGTTGAGCTGAATTTACGCCCGCCAGGCATTGAACTGTGGACATCCCATGTTCCCCGAGCCTATGAAGTAGCCCTCTTGTTTTTGCTATTGGGGGGCGTCTTTCTTCATCGATTACCGGAGCTACACGCTGTACTGGCTTTATCCTTCGATCGACACCTGTTTAGCAACCATGTGGGATTCTCCCTAGCGGCGCTGAGTCTACCCGTGGTGATTCCACTAGCAGCTTACGGCGGTATGACGCTGGTTTATCGACTTACCTCAATCCTGAGCGCCCAACGCCAACGCTCAACGCCTCAACCTCGACCCTTTGTGGAATTGGCTTACGGATATTTACCCCTGGTGCTGGCGGGCAATCTAGCCCACTACTTACGGTTAGGCCTAACCGAAGGGGGGCGGCTATTGCCAGTGACCCTAGCGACAGTGGGCCTCAGCGGTGAAGGCCTGCCAGTTCTAGTCGCTCACCCCGCCGTTATTGCCTTTCTACAAGGCGCAACTCTGATTTTAGGAGTCTTTTTGTCGATATGGCTGACTCAAAAAATTGCCCGACAACCAATGCGCTGTCTCTTAGCGCAACATCTGGCCGCGATCGCCCTAGGCGTTAGTCTATGGACGATCATCGTCGGCTCCTGATCGCCCTTCAAGATGATTAAGCTCCCAAAAAAATCGTATCTCTTCACCATCCTCCACCTACCCAAACGCTAGATTCTCATTGTCCACGATTTCATCAACAACGTATCGTCAACAAATCCATCTATGACGCCGCCAATGGAACCGACCACCTATTTTTGGCATTAGATGTATCAGCCTGGACAGACCTGGCAAAATTTGAGCAAGGGGTGCAACGGGCGATCGCAGAATTGAAAGCCACCCCTCGCCTCAATCCCCACCAAGCCATTCACTACCCCGGCGAACGTGAAACAAGCAACCGTACGGAACGTATGCAAACAGGCATTCCCCTCCCTAAATTTTTAATGGACGCACTGGCTGAACAGTTTGGCGCTGATTGCATGTCGGCATTGACCCAATAGTGGGCGGAAAGGTTGAAGCTATCGAAATTAATTCAGAACAGCGGCAAGTGTCGATTACCGATGGAGCCGACGTATTCTATCTAGAGGGTTTACGACAGGGAACCTATCAACTAGATATCAAAGGCGAACCGGCCCAACCCAATCAGGTAGTTATCGACACCGCCTCTGAACCATTCCAGGAACTCAACCTGCAGCATTAGCCCTGCGTTGAGGAAAGTGATCAATCCGGGCAGCGCCGTAAAACACCAACTGTTTGCCGTTCACACGTATTCGATCAACCCGTAGCTGAGTGCCATCCAGAGCGAATTTGTCCAAATCAAGCAGCGTATTGACATGTTCAATCAAAGCTCGCCCCAGTTCCACACCGGCTGCATCCCCGCCATACTGAACATCCACAAATTGGATTCGGCGTCGGTCTTCAACCTGTAAGCGCGCTGTGATATCTACATCAACCGACTCAATTGAATCACCAACCCGAATTTGGGTTTTTATTCGCAGCGACTTATCCGGATTGAGGGTCATCTGCGTTTCTTTAAAGTAAAGCGGATTTTCCTGATGCTGAAGTCGCTGGAGTTTCTCCACCACAAATGGAGTATTGAAGGATGTGGTCAGGTCCTCTTCTGTCAAGACAACCCGCATAGTCGCTTGAGTGGACTGCCTAAGCGCCACTTGACCTTTGAAAATGGCCCCAAGATCAATCGAAATGGCCTGTAGATAAAGTTCCATCGCTTCGATACGTAGGCCGTTGTACATCAACATGCCCTTACCGATAAAGTCGAAGCCATCGATACTACCCTGCAGCAGTTTAGCTACAGGTTCGGCCCGTACAGTCGCTTCAAGCTGCCCTGTACGCTTAAACAGAGCGGCGATGGCAGTGCTCACAGCTTTACTGATAAGCTGATCGCCGCTCTGACCTGGAAATGGTAAGCTACCCAACAAAATGGCTGTCATTCCCCCAGCGTGCGTACACTACAACTCAACTTTAAGAAATGTTAAGCATTTCCGCTTATCATTCTAGTCCCTTCATGTGGGGAGGGTGTGACGTCGATCAACGGATCTGATGATTAAGACAGAAGGATTGGGGGAAGAGAGTTGGGGATCATTTATCAGGAGGGCGGTTTGGATTTTAGATTTTGGATTTTAGATTTTGGATTAGTGGCGTAATATCTTCGCAGCCTTTTGGCTAATGACCAATGACCAATGACCAATGACCGCCCTTAAACAGATACCGCCGGACTGACCAAAGACGTGACCGTTTTAATTAACTCCAGGGTGGAAAATCCTTTGGTTAAGTAATCATTGGCCCCTAGACGTTTGGCCTCATCAAACCATTCCTCCGACAAGCGGGAGGAGATCACCAGAATCGGGGCGGTCATTCCAGCTTGACGGCAGCGATCGATCAAAGTGAAGCCATCCATATGGGGCATCTCAATATCAGTGATGATCAGACGAGGGTTAGGATTTTCCTGCAACCAGCCCCAGGCTTCTCGGCCATCGGCGCAGGTATGGGTGGTATGGCCATAGGCGGTAAGACTCGCCTCAATTCGTCGCCGCATCAAGGCTGCGTCATCCACAATCAAAATGGTTTGGGCTAGTCGATCCGCTGCTTGAATTTCTGGTTCTGAGGGATCATTAATCAATTCTGTCGGATCCTTATAGGGATCGTTCAGCAGGCGTTTCGCCAAGTTGGCCGCATCTAGGACAGGGATTAAGTCCCCACTAGTCTGTAGGCTCATGCCCATTAATCCAATCGGTGGGGTTAGCGGATTGGGCAGGGGGTTGATTAAGAGTTCGGATTGGCCTAAGAGTTCGTCAGCAATTAACCAAATCCCGTTAGCGCCCTCCGGCGAATTGATATAAACACAGATCGCGGTTTCCTCCAATGGACGAGGAGCGGAGCGGGACTGCCAATACTCCAGCAGATCCAAAGCAGGGGTCTTCCCAGTTTCATCCTGGACAGTCCATGAGTACAAATACCGGGGATCCTTAGTTTGGGCAGAGTTCAAACTATCCAATAAGGCAGTTGTTTTGATATCTTCTGTCGGAATCGCAAAGGTGAGATCGCCCGCCTGCAATAATAAACAGGACACAAGCAGGTGAGGAACTGAGAACTGTAGATGAAAGGTGGTCCCTTTGCCGGGGATAGTCGTAAGGCCGAGTCGACCGCCTAATTGAGCAACTTGCGCCGCCACCACATCCATGCCGACGCCTCGTCCCGAAATCTCACTGACTTGGGTTGAGGCGCTAAACCCAGGTTGACAGATTACAGCTAGCAACTCCGCTGAGGTTTGAACGTTGGTGCGCGGTAATCCCAGAGATTCCGCCCTTGCTTGAATCGCCTTTGCGTCAATCCCTCGTCCGTCATCCATTAAATCCAGTAAAAAACTATCCCCATGACGTTGGAGGGATAAAGTAATCGAACCCTGTTCTGGCTTGCCTTGGGCTATCCGTTCTGAGGGTGTTTCCAACCCGTGGTCATAGGCATTGCGAACCAGGTGCAATAGAACGGGCTCTAAACTTCGGGCAGTGCCCACGTCTAGTTCAATCCTTTCCCCTTGGACGGATAGTTGAGCAGGTTTGTCATATCGGGTAGTCAGGTCTCGAAGAATGGCTCTAACTCGGAAGCCTAGATTTTGAAAGGGAACCAATCGACTCTCTTCAACCGTGTTTTGCAGCTTTAGAATCCCGCTGTCCAAATCCTGTAGACTCTCAATTGCATGGCGGGAGGTTTTTTCCGCCTCCGCCCCTAATTCTGACAATCGCAGACTGGTTTCTAGGAGGCGATTGATGGTGGTGTATCCCTCTCGATAGCGTTCAGGCGTCGGCCCCCGAGTGGTATTTCTGAGGGTATCCAAAAGGGCGTAGTCATCTTGAATCTGTCGCAAATGGGTGAGGTGTTGGGCGCTTTCCTGGGCCAGGGCGACCAGTTGGGCAATCTGATTGTGAAGAATTTGAGAGAATCCCTGGGTTGCTCTGGCCGTTAACAGAGTTTCAACCAAATATTGCGCAGATTGATCAAGTTTCTCTAACGCCACGGGAATTTTAACGTTCTCTGGAGATTCGCTAGGACGCCCAGGTTTCGAGGAGAAGGCGTTAACGAGGGCGGCGGCGGGTTGGAGCGTTTTGGGTTGATCAACGCCGGGCTTTTGTATTTGAACTTGAGTCAGGGGTTCAGGGAAATTATCAGGTCTACTGGACTGCTCAAGTAACTCCTGCACTTGACTTAAATTGGGCAAGTCATCGGGTTGACTAGCAGGTTCCGAAAATGAATCGGCGTCAGTCGGCGTCAACCAATCATCCACTTGGCTAGGCTGATTGAAGAATTCTCCTAGATCCTCAAAATTAACGGGCCCGTTGTTTAAAGTCGATATCTCTGGAGGGAGAGACGGGTCGAGTTCGGACTCCTCTTCAAGGATCCCAAGGTCATTCAAAAAATCCCCAACTTCGTTAAAATTCGCCAATTCTTCGTCTGGCGTCAGGCGATCTGACTGATCCTCAACTTCGGGGACTGCAAGATCTTCAAGGGAGCTTAGATCATCCAAAAAGAGGTTGACGTCGGCCAAGTCTTCTGGATGAGCGCCGTCCGCCAGGAATGCGTCTGCTTGGACTGAATTGATATTAGGTTCCCCCCAAGCGGAAAAAATATCGCTTGCCTCAATAGGCGAGGAGGGTTGGTCTATTACTGGAGGAGCGTCACTTTGGGTAAACTCAAAGACAACCGGTTCCCCGCTTTTCTTGGCGCAATTCTTCAGGGCGTGGAATAGCTGTGGCCAATGAGAACGCCATATAGCCAGTTCTGGGCGCGTAAGTAACTCTTGGCCTCGTTCCAGCAAGGCGTTCCATCCAGCAGCAAATTTTAAATCCTGCCCCACTTGTTGGAGTTGGGCTAAGGTCTGCTGGGCGACCTTAATGGTGGGTTCTATAATGGGCCGTTGGTCCGGTAATTGTTCCAGGGCGATTTCTAAATCCAACACCACCAAATCTAATCCTTGTTCAGCAAACTCTTGGTGAAGTTGTTTCTGTTCATTCCATTGCGGTAGGTACCGACGTTGAATCTGCTCGTGCAGCGTATGAATTCGCGCCAATATGGGCTCGATTTGATCCATCGTTTGGTCCTGTGAACCCTGATGTTCAAGGGTTCCCGTTAGAAGTTCCCCCGCCTCCAACAAAGCTTGGCTAAGTTCTCCATCCTCAAGGGGGGGCGCTGGATCCAGATAGCGCAAATCCGACAGTAAATCCTCCAGCGCTGTAGCGACCAACAAAACGGCTTCAGCCGCCACGGTGACAGCACCCCCTTTAATGGTGTGAATGCAACGATAGAGTTCCTGAATATTGATTTTCCAAGAGGAGGCCTGAAGTTGCTGAGCAATCTGACTATATTGTTGAAGATAGTTCTGGGTATCCAGTGCAAACAGGCTGCTGAGCTCCTGTTGCAGCAACGCTTCAGCAATGGCGTCAGCTCCTTCTTGGGGATTAGCGTCTGAAATCGACATGATTTGCCCTGTGAACTATAGGTATTAACAGTGTTACTGAGCGAATGGGGGCTCAGATGTGAGGTATGGAATAATCAGAAATTCATTTCCGTGGTTTACCAGACGCTTACGTAGTGAAACACCCTTGGGAATTGTGAAACACCCTTGAGAATTGGAGAAATCGCTTTAAGAGAAGAAATAGAAAATTTAAATTTAACTGTATTAGGCCTTACTTCAGGGGGCTTTAAAGATCATCCGACGACGCAGGAGAGGGGGGTTTACCGTTCTGGGGCTCTTGTTCCAGCAGCAGGGGGGGAGGGGGGGGCGACTCAACTGAGTCTTCCGCTACAGGCTGACCAGGCTGTAGCTCAAAGAAATCAATATTTTGGAGCAAGGTTCGGGCCAGAAAATCCATCTGTTGCGACTGCTCCTTAGTCATATTGGCCCGATTTGACGTCTCAGCGGCAATCTCAGAAATGTCGCGAATCGACTCTAAGCTATTTTGAGCGGCTTGGGCGATGGTTTGACTCGATTCGGTCACTTGGCGTCCCATCTCCGCCACGCGTTCAGTAACAGCCTTAATGTTGTTGAATACTTCACGAGATTGATCCACGCCAATGGTGAAACCATGGACCTGTTGACTAATTTCTTGGGTGTCATGGTTCAGACCAGACACCACCGTCTGGATTTGATCCGTGCGCTGTTGCAGAAGAACCAGGCTTTGGTTGGTTTGAACCGCTAAATTATTCACTTGGGTGGCGATGGTTTCAAATTCACGGGTAATCCCAGCAAATTGCCCCGGATCTTGCTGTCCCGCCGCCCGAGTAGCCAGCATGGAGGCGTTCATCGCCAGCACCCGCGTCTGAGCTGCAGTGCGCTTTTGGTCTTTGGCGAACCGAGCCGCCAATTCAACGTATTCTGTTAGAGTCTGAACCCGTTTAACAATTTGATCGGTTTCCTTGTGAAGAACCCCAATCCCAGTGGCCATCGTGGTTATTTCCTGTTGCCCATGGTTAATCGCCGCCTGAGTCAGTTGGACAGCCTCATCAGTCGCCATGGCTTGTTGGGCGGTATCTTGGGATAGGTTATTCACATTTTCCATTAAGGTTTGAACCTGGGCGACAGACTGGGCTTGCTTTTGAGCATTATCAGCCACAGCGTTAGAGAGTTGGTCCAGCTTTTCAGACCCTTGATTAACTAATCCAGCGGTATTTAAGGCGGTGGCCATGATTTTGCCTAATCGTTCGATCAAGCGGTTTAAGGTGTCTGCGACTAATCCCGTTGCATGGGAGCTAACCTGGGCCTCTACCGTCAAATCTCCATCCTCTACCGCAGAAACCACATCGAGCAGATGTTTAACTTCTCGTTGCAACATCTGTCCTTCTTCATGAAGCGTGGCTGTCCGCTGCTCAACCCGTCGTTCTAACTCTTCGTTGGTGGCTTCTAACGCCATAAATGACTGTCGTAATTGCTGAGCCATCTGGTTAAAGGAGAGCGCTAACACCCTCAATTCGCCTACCCCGTCCACTTTTACCATCTGATCGAGCTGGCCGCCCGCGATCGCTTCTGAGGCTCGACTCAACCGCGTAATCGGAGCCGTAATCCAATGGGATGTGATGATTCCCAGAATGATAGCGGAAACCAAAGCGACGCCGGACAGTAGGATGGTATTTCGGGTATTGGCGCTGATTTGCACCATAAAGTCCGCTTCCGGAACAGCGACAACGATCAACCAGTCCAGACCGAACTCATCCTGATAGGGAGTGACTTGTAGGTGTTGACGTTTCCCGTCCAGCTCGAAGCTAAGGGATTGCGGGCTGGAGATCACGTTGAGATCGCCGAAATTCTGTTTTAGAAACCGGGCGGCTCCTTGAACGAGCGGACTTTGACTCTGGGAGGCCGGCAGGCGTTTTTGTTGATTGTTTGTTTCTGTAAAGAGGGGATCTACGGTTGAAGTGGACACTAACAACCCATCCCGCTCCATAATAAACACTTGTCCAGTTTCGCCTACTTGTAAGGTCTGCAGGAAATCTCCCATCGCTAGGAGAGACAAATCCACTGCAAAGACTGCTTGCAATTTCCCAGCAGAATCATAAATAGGGCTAACCGCGGGTAGCGCAACATTTGGGTAGGGCGCAGCCCAAACGTAGATATCGCCCCAAACCGCCCCCTCAGACTCCTTACCCGCGGTATACCAGGGTCGAGTGAAAAGTTCATAATTGGGCACGCGGGAGAGTTGATTTTGACGAAACCCTTTTTCATCCGTTTCGTAGGTTTCAAAGCCGCCATCAACCGAGGCGCCTGTCCAATAGGCGACATTGGGTAGACCGTCGGGCACTTGCTCTGCGCCGCTAAAGATATTCTGCTCTGTGCCCACATAGATGTAGCTGGTGGAGGGAAAGAGCTGCAACTGCTGCCAGAAATGGCGCTCCAACCGAGTAATATCTTGAAAGTCCAGTTCCCCTAGGCGAACGCCATCGATGTTAATTTCATTTATCAGATGGGGATCGCCTAAGTAATGGTTGAGTCGCTGTTCAACCCGAGCCGTAATCTCTGAGCGCAATTGGGAAGAGAGTTCATTGACTGCTTTCTGTCCATTCCGCAGGGAAAGCCACCCAATTAATCCTACGGCAGCCACAATTTGCACAACAAAAGAGGTGACAACCAAGGTTTGGATACTCAGCTTAGGACGTTTGCCAAGACCTTGTTTGCGAGAAGAATTTGATGGCGCTAAACCCGCCTCGGGCTGAGACGTGACTCGTTGGGTTTCCGGTTTTGAGGAAACAGCCTGGGGATCGGGTCGAAGGGTGGTCATAGGTTATTCCTGGAATAAGGAGTGTTAGGTAGAGGGCGGAAATCAGAGTAGGTTAATCTCAACCGGTTCCTCAGTGGATCCGCCAGAGTATTGAAGGTCGTCGTCATCAACCGTGACAGCGGGGAGTTGGAAGAATTGAATACTTTGCAAGAGTTGTTTAGATAAGGCGTCAATTTGTTCAGATTTCATTCTTGACCGGTGGGTTAACTCGGCGGTTTTAGTGGCGATGGCGGCAATGTCGCGCACCACCTGCGCTGTCGATTGGGCGGCATTGACAATTTCTTGATTAGATTGAGCCACCGCCTCCCCAGATCGTAAGGCTTCGCCGGTCACCCTCTGAACATTGTTAAAGACGATATCGGATTGTTCCACGCCTTGGGTGAATCCCCTGACGAGACCGCCCAAACTCTGAATATCTGCGTCAATCACGGACACAACATTGTGGATCTGGGCGCTGCGCTGTTCTAACGTAACTAGGCTCTCATTAGTTTGTTGGGCGAGATTACTCACTTGATCTGCAATAGAATCAAACTCACGGGCGACCACGACAAATTGTCTAGGATCCCTTTGTTCGGAAGCTCTGGCCGCCACCAGTGAAGCGTTGAGGGCGAGGGTCTGGGTGAGGGATGCGATTTGACTTTGGTCCTGCACAAATTGGTCGGCTAAGCCTACGAATTCCCCTAAGGTTTTCATCTGCTGCACGATGTGATTCGTTCCTTCTTGCAGGACATCAATCCCTTCCGTCAGAGTTGACATTGCGGCTTGTCCTTGCTCTAAGGCGCTGCGGACTGTTCGCAGGGAGGAGCCTGTGGCGTTCACCTTCTCAGCGGATCCCTGGGCGGTTAGCTCAGCTTGTTCGGTCAGGTGCAGCACTTGGGTCACGGCTTGAGCTTGCTGATCGGCGTTGGCGGCTACAACGTTCGCCATTCGTTTCTGCTGGTTAGCTCCTTCTGATACCTGAAGCGCCGCCTGCACCACTTGATTCAGGACGTCGCCGAGTCTTTCAATTAAGCGATTGAAGATGTCGGCGACCAGGCCTGTGGTGCGATCGCTGACTTCAGCCTGGGTGGTTAAATTCCCCTCTTCCACATCAGACACCACATCGAGTAGATGGCTCACCTCCTGCTGCAACAATTCGCTCTCCACCGCAATCGAAACCAGATTGGCCACTGAGATCACAAATGACTGCTCCTCCGCTTGCCAGGATTCCGTCTCCCCAACGCGATCGCAGCGGATCAGTCCAGCGATCCGACCGGCCAGTTGGATGGGGGCATTTAAAATGGCTTGGGTGTCAGGGGAAACCAAATCCACCGAAAGCAATTCATGGATGGGGCTGACCGCGACATTATCAGTGGCGATCAACGGTTCAGACTCCAACGCCAAAAAGTACTCCGGCAGATCAATCGCATACAGCACTTCACCCTCAGAATGATATTCCAGGCTTAGCTCGTACTGATCCACACAGATCAATTTGCTGCGATCGCTGTTGTACAGCCAAATACTCACCCGTTCTAAATCCAGAGTTTTAGCAATAGCTTCGGTGCAGGCGCGGGCCGTCGCTTTAGCGTTCCCCTGCACCAGCGCATCTGTTTGGGCCAACTCCGATAGGGCGTCATTTTGTCGCACCAGCTGCTCCGCCTTTAGACGCAGGGCCCTCAACAACCCTTCCAGCTGGTCAGCCATATAATTAACATTAAGTCCGAGGGTAGAAACTTCGCTCGTGCCTCGCACCGTCAATCGAGACCTGAAATCACCTTGGCCAAATCGCTCTACCGCCGCCGCCGCCGCTAGAATGGGCTTCACCCCCCGGTTGACAATAACCACAGACACAGCGCCAATGAACGCAATACTCAACAGCGCTCCCCAGGTGAATGTCCGTTTCAATTTTTGCTGGGGCTGAAATGCTTCCTCTAAATCGGCTTCCACCAGTACAAACCAGCCCAAGGTAGGCAACTGACCTAATCTAGGCGTCCTGGCATAGCCCAGCATTTCTTGTTCGCCATCCAATTGGTCAACCGAATTCAATATCCCTGAGGTCGCCGTTTTCCGTAAGTCTGCTAATCCCGGATAGGAATCATCCGCATTCTGATTGATATGTAAACTTAGATTTCCAGACTCCGCCGCCGCTTCCCCATAAGCCTCTGTTGACAGAAAAATAGATCCGTTAGCATCCGCAAAGTGTAATTCACCAATCTTTTCGAAATCCGCAATAAATTCCTCAATCCTGGAGACTGGCATTCGGGTCCTTACCACCCCAATAATTTGCTCAGTAACACTATCCTTGACCGGGGCGGAAAGATAGATGACATATTCCCCAACAGCATCAGAAAAACGGGGCTGAGAAATATAGGGAGTTCCCCTTAGAGCCGCTTGAAAGTAATCATCATCTCGATGATTTTCGTGTATTGTCTCTCCCGTAGTGGCAATTTCATCCCCGTCTGTGTTTAAGAAGGCGACACTGTCATAAATTTCTTCATAGGTTTCAAGGTAAGCATTTAGAAAACGTTCCTCCTCGGCCGCTGTAGTTCTAGCGCGGAGATCAGCATTCACCAAAATAGCTTGTTGGGCTAACGAACGGATATCGTCATACCGTTCAAACATAAACCGACTGACATCGGTCGCCAGAAATTCCGCATCAAGTTTCTGTCTGAGTTCAACCTGTTCCCGGATCGTACGATCCGCCATGAAATAACCCGCTGCGCTAATGACCACAATGGGAAGCACGCCAACCGTAATCGCCAAGCAAGTAGCCTTGAAACGAACCCCTGCCCAAAAAGGACGAACCCCTTGCTTAACGGTCGAATTTCCTGGAATGAACCGTCCCCAAGGGCTCCCTTGCTTGGAAGGAGTCTCCTGGATAGACCGCGATGGGAGTTTTGGAGAAGTCATCGTCATGGGAAAACCTAAAAATACTCGTCAAAACCTGAGTTGAAAAGAATGTGATTGGTTTGAATATTGGACGGCTTCAAAACCCAGCGCCAATGCCAACCCCGACTATCTTGATTCATCCATCTGTCTTGGGCGGCCATCGCTTTGGCCGCCAGACTTGATCTGACATATCTTGCAGCTTGAATCGGTGAATGGACGGCTCCGAGGTTGCTATCTGAGCCTCAGAAACACTGCCTGATACTCGTTCAACCACGACGCCAACACCAGCAAGTTCACCCACGGTAGACCCCAAACGGATGATATTCAACGTTTCTTTCATCAGAGAATGATGAACAGGCTGATTAGATTTCTCCGGTAAAACCACCTGGGAAGAAATAAGGGGAACGATGTCGCTTTGGTGGTGGACAACCCCCAAAAACATCGGGCCATAGAAGGGTAAAGATAGGATCCGAGAGCGCTCGACCAGCATAATTTCAGCGACCCATGGAGACGGGAACGCCAGTTGCTGATCCCCCACAGTCGTTAGGATAAAACGATTATGCAGGAGTTGAGAGGATAGAGACCCCGCATCGGTATCTGTAAGATTATTCATGAGTAACTAATAATCATAAAAAATCATATTTTTTGTAAGGCTTGTTCCAACCGCTCACGGTTAGTTGGCTTCGTTAAATAATCATTGGCTCCGGTTCGGTTGAGGCCATAATTGATTTCCACTAAGGTTTTCTTACTGGAATAAAAAATCACATGCTGGCTCGCCGTACTCTGATTCGACCTCAATCTTCTGAGGAATTTATACCCATCTTGTTCTGGCATAACAATATCCAAAAACACAGATGCATACTTACCTGTGGCCAATTTTTCAATCACCCCTGATGTGCTTTCACAAGCGTCAACTTGATGGCCTAGGGCTTCTAATAAAGACTTCAAAAACCGTCGATCTACGGCGCTATCGTCAATGATCAAAAATCGCATAGTCTTTCCCCCTAGGTTGAACTGCTCTCAAGTCGATAAACAGGTTTGCTCTCAACCTGATTTTGTCTATGGAGCGGAGCCAATTCTTCTAACAACATACGCAGTTCCACTTGAAAATCCGGCACCTCTTTCGGCGTCAGCGGCTTTGTCAAAAATCGACACCCGCTCCATTGAGCCCGCCAATTATTAGAAAGGGTTTTCTCAGCCGTCAACATAACCAACGGGATAGAGGCTAATTTAGGGTGACGTCGAATCTTTTTAACCAGATCAAATCCGTTCACGCCTGGCATATTAATGTCAAGGAAAACAATTGCGGGATGGGAAAGCAACATGGCGGGAATAGCTGACACCGAACTCTGGGAAACTTTTACCTGGTATCCCCAACTGGTGACTAACCGCTCAAATTGCTTCAAAACAAGAGGGGAATCATCCACGATCAGGATCTCAGGAGCCGCCGCGCAACCAGGCAAATCAAGGGTGACTAAGCCATTGCTAATCAGCTTAGAGAAGACCTTGGCGACCTCCAGGGGATCCTGCGCCAACGCAAAGGCGGTGCTACTCAGGGTCTTACCGCTTCGCACCAATCCCTCCAAACGCCGTTTTTGTTCAACGGTAAAGTTTGAATGTTCCGTGGCTTGGGTGTTTAGGATGGGAATCGCTTCCATGGAAGGGATTTGAGTGTGTAATTTACGCCATAAAATCTGTCGTTTCTGGGCTTCGGCGATTAAGGTTTCTACTTCAAATCCCAACAGTGGAGTGTGAATAGTCAATTCCGGCGTCGGTAAAAAGTCAGCCTGCCCGGAAGAGTTGAATAGATGCTGATCAAAGTCGGATAATATTTTCAGACGGAGCGCTCCAGCCACTTCTTCACGGTTTACTAAGCCCTGTTCATACATTTCAGCCAGCCGGTTAACTAAGCTTTCGGGCTCTAAGGCTGGCGATCGTTGCTCCAACGCGAAAATTTCCTGCTTAGCGGCGTCACTCCGTAACCGGGGGATATAGCGCTGCAAAGTCTGTAGCAGAAGCGCCCAGGAAAGTTGCTGAGCGCCTGAAAAGATAATCCGCCCCTTTGATAGCGCTAGATACCAGGCATTCATGCGGTTGGCTCCCGAGGAGGATGCAAGCTGACAACGCCAGTAGCCTGCGCCTATCCCTTGGGAAGCTTGGCTGAGTTTTTGAGGCAATTCCTGCCCTTGAAAATAGAAGCCAGGGGAAACCATTGTGCTCATATGGGAATAAGAATCGACTGGAGACCGTCGTGACAAAGACGGCGCTTATTAATTGAGCAATACAGTGGACAAATTAATTGGACATAAAGACTCTCTGATAAAGAAGTTGCTACGGCGAACAATCTCCCTACGCCTAGAGTCTGAACAACAAAAGGTGTTGTTGCGTCTGTCTGATTAATTACGCCTATTCATTTCCAATAGACGGAATAGACTCCGAATGCACCCATTAATCTTGGAAATTGGATAGCCACTGTTAATGTATTCAAGGGACTTCCCCCTAAAGCGGGAAATTCTTGCTGAGATAGCGTCCATCCCCCAGCTTATATTGCTGTTTTATGGATTCTGGATGATTAATCCGATAAGACTTTCACCCTTCTCTTAAAAGATTTTTCGCCTCATTAAATCGTGTTATGGCTTAAGGGAATCCCTATTCGAGCAGGCAGCATTGATCGCTGGAGTTGGAGGGAATGAGTTTACCAGTGTTTACCGCTCGAATGCTAGAGATTTTAGTAATACACACCCTTCAATTTCAAGGAATTTGGAAATGCACCTAATAATCCCCAGAATTGAATAACAGTTAGGCTACCGCCTAAATGCGACGATAGATCATATCTCTATTACAGGTTAATCCTTCGATAGGGGTTTTCACAAATACTTTAAGGTCCTGGAAGCTGAAAAATTGACCAGCGTATTCCAGGTAAATTTCTTAAATACAACCCTTCCATCCTAAAACCGTTATGACGCAAGGCTTAGCGTCAGGTGAAAAAACTGCATTACACCCACTGCGGATCCTGCGTGGCAAAACCGTACTTATACGGGATGATTACACATACTTCACACTCAGTATCCAAGCATGAAAAATCCTACGAAGACGACCTAAGAATATTAAATTCGGACTTTTCTAGAGATAATCGCGAGGATTCAACAAAGACTGCCAGTGAGTTGAGCACGGCAAATTAATGTATAAAATGATACCTTTATAAATTTTCTTAGGTTTACCAGGGAAGAAGCCATGGGCGATTTATTTTTCATCGGTAGGGGCTAGTTATGGCAGCGATCGCAGACTCCATACACCGTCACTTCATACGCCTGCGGCTGAAGTCCAGGACGAAGCCGACTGAGATCAAGGGCTTGAAAGGTATCCCAAGCAACATCTTCAATGGCGCCGCATTGCTGACAGCGGAAGTGGTGGTGGGGGTCGACATTCGCATCATATCGAGAAACCCCTTCTTCCAGCAGCACTTCTCGCACTAAACCGGCTTCCCGCAACGCTTGCAGTGAACTATAGACCGTCGCTTGAGAAGAAATCGGAAAATCTCGATTAAGATCATTCAGCAGTTGCTCAACGGTGGGGTGGTCGGTGCGGGATAAAAGATTTGCATAAACCGCATATCTCTGAGGCGTAACCCTTAACGCCCTAGATTTCAAAGCTTGGACAACGGCGTCTACCGACTGCTTACTCATTTGCTTGGACTACCATCAATTCTGCCAACTATATCTATCATAGAATAGACTATTTCCAAATATAGAATCAGATAGGGTAATTAAGAATTCCTGAAAATAAGTATTTTTTACTATTGAATTATTCTTAAGTTAGAATTATTCTTAGAAAAGAACGAATAAGCGCAGTCACAAGCTGCTTACTCACAGAACAGTTTATGCTCTACATGCCTGACAAACGGGCATCTCTTGCATCGCTCTGATTCAATCACACCCACTTAATCGCTAGAGAGGAATATATGACTGTTATCCAAAGAGTCCCCGACGTCGTATTTAAGACCCGCGTCAGAGATGAGTCTGTCCCTGGTCCAAATCCCTTCCGTTGGCAAGACCGCACTACCCAGGAGCTGTTCAGCGGTAAGCGAATCGTGGTCTTTTCTCTACCAGGAGCCTTCACGCCTACCTGCTCTTCAACCCACTTGCCCCGCTACGAAGAACTCTATGATGAAATTAAAGCCCAGGGGGTTGACGCTGTCTATTGTCTCTCAGTTAACGACGCCTTTGTCATGTTCCAATGGGGCAAACAGCAAGGGGTCAATAATATTTTCTTGCTGCCTGACGGAAACGGCGAATTTACTCGCAAAATGGGAATGTTGGTAGACAAGTCTAACCTGGGCTTTGGTATGCGTTCTTGGCGCTATTCCATGGTGGTGGATGACGGCAAAATTGAGAAGATTTTCGTCGAGCCTGACTTCGGTGATAACTGCCCCACCGATCCGTTCGAAGTCTCTGATGCTGACACCATGTTGGCTTATCTGAAAGGGGCCAAAGTGTCCGCCGAACCCGCAGCGGTTGCATAGGTTGCATCATTCGCAGCGGTTGCATCATGTGCTGATGCCAGAGTGATTCGCAACAACCAGGGATGGGGGCGCTCAGCTTCCATTCCTGGTGTTGTTAAGGGAGGAGCCGTCATCCCTGACAGTTATTGTTCAACAAGGGGATTGGGAGAAATCATGAGTTACGATTATGATCTGTTTGTAATTGGGGCGGGATCGGGGGGCATCGCCACGGCTAGACGAGCCGCCCAATACGGCGCCAAAGTAGGCATTGCCGAATATAGCGATTTGGGGGGGACTTGCGTTAATCGCGGCTGTGTTCCTAAAAAGTTGATGGTTTACGCCTCCCATTTTCCCAATCACTTTGAAGCCGCCCAAGGATATGGCTGGAGCCCGGCAGAGAGTACGCTGGATTGGGAAAAAATGATCACCTCGGTGACCAATGAAGTGACGCGTCTAACCGGTATTTACCAGCGGATGCTGGATAATTTTAAGGTCGATATCTTCCGGGCCTATGGTCAGTTTGTGGACGCCCATACCATTGACTTGGGAAATCAAAAAGTCACCGCTGAGAAGATCCTGATTGCAGTGGGGGGAAAACCCTCTACTCCCAACGATATTCCTGGAATTGAACATGCCCTGACGTCGGATCAAATTTTTCACCTGAAACAACAGCCAAAACGATTTGTGGTGCTTGGGGGCGGCTACATTGGCTGTGAATTTGCATGTATTCTTAATGGCCTAGGCTCTGAAGTCACTCAAATTATTCGAGCTGACAAGATTTTGCGCGGATTTGACGATGACCTACGCACCGAGATCCAAACCGCAATGCAAAAGCATGGGGTTCGTATCCTCAACAATGCTCAGGATCTTGCCATTGCAAAGACTGCTAACGGACTGCAAATTACCCTCACGGGGGAAACAAACGAAACAATTATTACAGACGCCATTAGCTTAGCAGCGACGGGGCGGATTCCGAATATCGAAAACTTGGGGTTAGAGAATACTCAGGTTGAGGTCAAGGACGGCGCTATCGTCGTCAATGAATATAACCAAACCTCTGAGACTCACATATACGCCGTCGGCGATTGCACCGACCGGATTAACCTGACGCCGGTCGCCATTAATGAGGGACGAGCGTTTGCCGATACGCATTTTGGCGATAAGCCGCGGCAAATGAATTATGAAAATGTCCCCACCGCTATCTTCACCACTCCCGAGGCGGCGACGGTGGGTTTAACCGAAGCTGAGGCCAAGGAACAATACGGGGAAGAGGCCATACAGATCTACCGCAGTCGATTCCGACCGATGTATTACACGCTCCCCAATATGGAGGTGAAAACCCTGATGAAGCTAGTGGTGCATCAGGCAACTGACAAGGTTTTGGGGGCTCATATGGTAGGGGATTACGCCGCCGAAATTGTTCAGGGAGTTGCGATCGCCCTCAAAATGGGCGCCCGAAAAGCTGACTTTGACGCCACTGTGGGCATTCACCCCAGTTCTGCCGAAGAGTTTGTCACAATGCGTTAATCCGTCTTTAATGTTTCAGCCGTCGCGATCGCGCCAGCCCGCAGTTTAACCAATAAAGACTTGAGAACTTCTTTTTCGGCTTCCGTCAGTTGAGCCATCATGGAGCTAATCAAGTTGAAATGATTAGGCAGCATCTTATCAAGTAATTGCTGGCCTGCGTCGGTCAAGACTACAATCAGGCGACGTCTATCCGCCGAGTGGGGTTGGCGCTCAATCCACCCCTCTCGTTCTAGCCCATCCAATAAGCCCGTAATGGTGCCTCGAGTCACCCCCGCCATCTCCGCACACTCCGAAGGGGTCAAGCAGTCAGATGGAGTTAGGCCATGTCCGGCCTTATATAACAACATCAGAATGGTAAATTTACCCATCGACAGATCATACCTGGCGAAGTGAGCGTCAAGCACTCGATAAACATCCGTCGTTGTCCGTAAAAAGGTTAGACAGGTTTCAACCGAAGCGATATCTAGCTCTGGATGTAGCGCAGCTAGTTCAAGTAGGGTTTTGTATTTAGGTAAGTCACGCAACGTGAACACAGTTTGCCGTCATATAGTTCATTGACTAAATTATAAGTCGGCTTACTACCTTAGGCGCCATTTATTACCCTTCACAAAGACGCTAACGGAGAGCATGAATACGGACTTAGGCGAGTCGGCTGTTTTATTCGCATAGAAGGCTGACTTTAGTTTTTTGAGGCTGGATTTGAGACGGTTGTAACCGTTGGCTAGATACTGTAATTCGCTTTACATCGCCATTGGCGATCTCATCCTGAAGAATCATCATTAGCCTAAGTTCTCGGTCTGTCAGAGAAGTATTATCAAGCACTCGATCAATTTCGGCCTCCGCCCCCGGTAACAGTTCGCCAGAAGCGATCGCTGAGCGCACCAAGACTTCCAAACGAGAGTTAGCGGCGGTCAGATTTGTCGGGCTAATCATAGTTGAAGTGCTCAAGAGTTGACGCTTGAGTATGGATTCAGGCCCTGGGGCGTTTATTCCTGGCGGCAAAGTGACACTTCCTCTACTGTCCACAGTCAATTTGCCGCCTGCAGCATCTTCCTAAATAAGGTGATTTCTGAAATGTAAACGACCGAAAAAACTCTATGGCGCAGCTTGGGTTAAGCGCTAATCAGAATCTAAAATCCACTCTATGGGGGGCTCCTGATAGTTCATGGCGCCCTCATGACTGCTGGAAGACTGCCGCCCTCGTCTAGCCGCATATTCCTGCCTATTTAAACGGTTCTGGCTTAACGCCTCTCCCTTCTCCTTATTACCCGCATAGAGATAGCGCACCCCCAAATATTGAGCCATTTTTTCAAAGATCACCTCCTTGCGAAACGGCTTGTTCACAATGTCATCGCAACCCGCCGCTAAGATCTTGGCCCGGTCTTCCTCAAAGGCGCTGGCTGTTAAAGCAATAATTACTGGGGAATTTGGAGTTTGGCTTACTCTTCGATAAGCTTCGCTTTGCTCGTCTATGAATTTTGGATTTTGGTTCGGAACCGTCCCATCTCCCCAATCCTTATGAATTCCGAATTGCGAATTCCGAACTCTAAATTCTCCTACCTCCCCATCTCCCCCATCTCCCCCATCTCCTCCTGCTCCTGCTCCCCCGACTCCCGCCTTAATCAACCTCGTCGCCTCATACCCATCCATCACGGGCATCTGCATATCCATCCAGATCAAATCGGGGATCCAACTGTCCATTAAGGCGACAGCTTCCTCGCCATTGACCGCTTCCCGGACTTGAAAACCACACGAGGTCAGTAATTTGACCATTACTTGACGGTTCACCGGATTATCTTCCACCACTAGAATGTAATAGTCCGGCTGATTCGGAGCTAACTTAACGACGGTGCGATTAGTCTGAGTCTTTTCCCTATCTGTGGACTGGACCAATCCGACCTGAATATTGAACTTGAAGGTTGAACCGTTACCCAAAGCACTGTCAACGGTAATATTTCCCCCCATCAAATTGACAAATTGACTGCTAATGGTGAGCCCCAGCCCCGTCCCTTCTTGAGATTGCTGTCCCGTTTTCGTTTGGACAAAGGCGTTGAACAGCGTTGCGATATCCTCAGAGGCGATACCGGGGCCTGTGTCTTCAACTTCAAAGTACAGAGAGTAAACAGGTTGGATTTTGGATTTTGGATTTTGGATTTGCGCGCACTTATCTCCCCCATCCCCACCCAGACCCCCCAAAACCCCCAAAACCCCACCACCCCAAGCCCCAAAACCCATTGTTCCCCCCCCCCGAGGGGCCCGCACCGTCGGGACCCCGGG
>JAAUYH010170396.1_pt1 | contig 22559 bp, 14 predicted proteins | sample 7278061 | NCBI WGS metagenome assembly JAAUYH01 (sample SAMN14350203, study PRJNA611818) | marine sediment metagenome | isolation source: surface marine sediment (0.6m) | place: French Polynesia: Moorea | collected 2018-08 | reverse complement strand
GCTAAATCCTTAATATATCTGGGTTTCAGGCGAATTTACCTCTTCGAGGTAAATTCGGCGTCTGGCAAGGCTTTCACCCCTTTTTGATAGGTAAAATTGTCAAAGTCCCGATAAGAGGGACTTTCTTGCACTTTTTTCAGTTTAAAACCTCTCAAACACCTCATAAATAAAGATCTATGACTTATTGAGCAAGCCCTACTTAAAACTCTAAGATGAGAAAATTAAACTAAAAAATGCTGTAAGTGTTCGCTTAAATGTAACTTGGGAGTCAGAATTGGCAAGAAAACGTATTTTAATTTGGTATCGCAATGATTTACGGATTCACGATCATGAACCTATCTATAAAGGTCTACAGGAAGAAGCTATAATCATTCCTTGTTACTGTTTCGAGCGAAGGCAATTTACAACTACATCTTTTGGGTTGGCTAAAACTGGCAAATATCGCGCTCAATTTTTATTAGAAAGCGTAAGCGATCTACGTAACTCACTGCAAAAATTAGGAAGTAACTTACTGGTTCGCTGTGGTTTACCAGAAGAAATTATTCCTAATTTAGTTCGAGAATTGAATATTGATGCTGTTTATTACCATCAAGAAGTAACAGCAGAAGAATTAAAAGTAGAAAAAAAATTACAACAAGAACTATCAAAGCTCAAAGTAGAAATGCAGTCTTTCTGGGGAGCTACTCTTTATCTACCAGAAGATTTACCTTTTAAAATCGAGGAAATACCCGAACTATACACTAACTTCCGCAAACAAGTAGAAAAGAAATCAGCGATCGAAGAACCGATATCTACACCAGAAAAATTACCAACCCTACCAGAAGTAGATACGGGAAGCATTCCCAATTTAGCAGATTTTGATTTAGAAACTCCTGTCTTTGATGAACGAGCAGTATTAAAATTTAAAGGAGGAGAAACAGCAGCGATCGAGCGTTTAAATCATTATTTTTGGCAAGCAGATTGTCTCAAAGAATATAAAGAAACTAGAAATGGAATGTTAGGTGCTGATTATTCTTCTAAGTTTTCTCCTTGGCTGGCTAGGGGGTGTATTTCGCCTCGCTATATTTACGATCGAGTACAACAATACGAAGCAGAAAGAGTTAAAAATAATTCCACTTATTGGCTTATTTTTGAATTAATCTGGCGTGACTTTTTTCGGTTTATTTGCGCCAAACATGGCAATAAAATCTTTTATTTATCTGGTTTACAAGGTATCGATATTCCCTGGAAAGAAGATTGGCAAAGATTCGATTTGTGGCGAGAAGGAAAAACTGGTTATCCTTTGGTAGATGCCAATATGCGCGAACTAGCATTAACTGGTTTTATGTCTAATCGTGGTAGACAAAATGTAGCTAGTTTCCTAACTAAAAATTTGGGTATTAATTGGCAAATGGGGGCAGAATGGTTTGAATCTCTACTCATTGACTACGATGTGTGTAGTAACTGGGGAAATTGGAATTATACCGCAGGAGTGGGTAATGATGCCCGTGGTTTTCGTTATTTTAATATTATGAAACAAGCTAAAGATTATGACAGTAAAGGTGATTACGTCAGACATTGGTTGCCCGAATTAGCTTCTATTCCTGGGAGTAAAGTTCACGAACCTTGGAAATTAACTACCGAAGAACAAAAACGTTACGGAGTCAGACTAGGTGTAGACTATCCCCGTCCAGTGGTAGACTTTTTTAAGTCAGTTAAAGCCAATGAAAAAATCTATAATTCTGCCGTAATTTAATTCTTTCTTGTCCCAATCTAACTCCTCGAAATCTCATCTATACAGCAATAATTCCGACTAAGAAATTAGAGTAACGAAGAGTTTTTGCTGTCGATTATGCTAGCAATCAATTGTCTTTTTCTTTGTCTACTTCTCATTAAGCTTTTTCTAGTTCTAACATGAGATTCTCCTAATTCTTCTGGAAATAGATAAAAGAGAAAAAAGTCGAGAGTTTCTGGTTTGATGTATCCTTTTAACACTGCCATTGCCCCTAGCTTTAAATTCGCGTGCTGTTGCTCTTCTAAAAGCTGCTTAATCTCTTCGGATTCTAATAATCCCGACCTTTGTAGATAATATCCTAGAGGTTTTCTCTCCTTGATTGCAATTAACTTTGACCAATCCCGGGCAAAAAAATCACTTGTCTTGTCCTTAATCCAACCTTGTAGCGATAAAATTTCTCCTAAACTGAGACAAGAATACTCTACTTGATATCTCAACGCCATCTCTATCTGTTCAGCTGAAACCAAGTGGGCTTCTCTGAGGACTACTCCTAAACTTTTTGGTTGGTATATTTGACGTAAACAATAATTCCTAATGTAACTTTCGATTTTTGACATAATTAGAGAATTTGCCCCATAACCATCTCTCAATTATTAAATTAGCTACAAATATCAGTATCGAATGTGACTTGAATCATCCTAGAGCCAAAGCATCTTAAAGGAGATCGTATTGATGACAAATAACACCAAACAAAGCTGCTATAACTGTTATAGCTAAAGCTATCAAAGGATTCTGTCCTTGACTTACAGCAAAAGAAGTGACTATTCCAGCCCCCAAACCAGCAGTTAAACCAGCACTCACTAGGTCTTTATTGGTGTTTTTGTTGTACATACTATTTATTAAATATTTATGTAAAAAAGTAGCTTAATTAAGCAGATTTTTTAAAAATTATCATTTTGCCGATCGTAACTGCTAAAGAAACTCAAATATTGCAATCAAGATTTAAATTTAGCTAATTTTCTTAACAAACTTATTGGGGAGACAATGTTAAGTAGGTTAGCCTAATTATTTTTAAATTAAAATGCAGTAGACTTGCTATATTTCTACCTTTAACATCTATGTCTCTACTGGAAGTTAATAACCTCCGAGTTGCTTATCCCCATCGATCGAACCACGAAACTATCTGGGCTGTAGATAATGTGTCTTTTACTCTGAAGCCTGGAGAAAAATTGGGATTGGTAGGGGAGTCGGGATGTGGTAAGTCAACTATCGGCAGGGCAATTATGCGTTTGTTACCTGCTGGTAGTGATACGAAAGGAGAAGTGCTATATCAGGGCAAGTCAGTTTTCGACTTAAATCCTGTCGAATTACGTTTACTACGGGGGGAAGTGGTTGCCTTAGTTTTTCAAGACCCCATGACACGCCTAGATCCTCTCATGACTATTGGCGATCATTGTGTAGAAACTCTTAAGGCACATCGACCAAATTTATCTTACCAAGAAGCTAAACAAAAATCGATCGATGCTTTAGCAGCAGTGAGAATTCCCTCTAACCGTTGGGGACAATATCCCCATGAATTTAGTGGTGGGATGAGGCAAAGAGTAGCGATCGCTCTTGCATTACTACTCGATCCTAAAATCATAGTAGCCGATGAACCGACTACTAGTCTTGATGTTACCGTTTCGGCAGAAATTTTAGACGAGTTAACCCGCTTGTGTAGTGAAAGAGAAATGGGATTGCTGTTAATTTCTCACGATTTGGCAATGATTGGAGAATACTGCGATCGCATTGCCGTAATGTACGACGGGAAAATGGTAGAATACGGTGCTGTTAAGTCAATTCTCTACAATCCTCAGCACGAATATACTCAATCTCTTCTGCAAGCAGCATTACAAATACAAAAACCAAAAGAGAGTGAGTTTAAAGAAACATTTAGCAAAGCAAAACCTATATTAAAAGTCAATAATTTAAAACAATATTTCACTTTAGAAAGCAATTTTATTCAGCAACTATTTTCTAAGGAAAAGAAAGTTATTAAAGCTGTCGATGATATTAGCTTCTCTCTTTATCCAGGAGAAACTCTGGGCTTAGTAGGGGAATCTGGTTGTGGTAAAAGTACTCTGTCGCGGACTATTTTACAGCTAATTCAACCTACAGCAGGGACAGTAGAATTTTTAGAGGAAGATTTAACTAAACTTAATCGATCGCAAATGCGGACTAAGCGTCGTCAAATACAAATGATATTTCAAGACCCCCACGCTTGTCTCAATCCTTTGATGACTATTGGTGATAGTATTGCCGATCCTTTATTAATTCATCAACTCGCTAAACCAGCAGAAGCGAAAAAGGAAGTAGAAACCATGCTGGAAAAAGTAGGTTTAACTCCCGTAACAGATTATTATCATCGCTATCCAAAGGAATTATCGGGAGGACAACAACAAAGAGTAGCCATCGCCAGGGCATTAATTACTCGCCCAAAACTAGTTATCTGTGATGAACCTGTCAGTATGTTGGATGCGACAGTACAAACGCAAGTATTAGAACTAATGTTAGCTTTAAAGGCTGAATTTAAGCTGACTTATTTATTTATTACCCACGATCTTTGGGTAGCGAGATTTTTCTGCGATCGCATTGCGGTTATGAATTCTGGCAAAATAGTCGAACTGGATACCACCGAAAATATATTCGATCGTCCCAAACATCCCTATACTCAAAAATTACTTTCAGCAGCACCGTTATTAGCTTGAGTTTCGCGCCTTATAAGTAGTAACTAAAAGCTAAGAGCTAAGAGCTAAGAGCTAAGAGCTAAGAGCTAAAACCAATAAATTAGAACAAATATTGTTATTAAAACTCATTTGTTATGCGATCGAGAACTTAAAAATATTTTAAAAGATATGAACTACAGCATCTAAATTTATGCAAAAATCGGTACTGTACTTTTCTCCTATCGATCGAGTCAATCTCGATCGACTAATATCAACGAGGAGTATTGAGCAAGATGAAACAACCATTAACTGTGACTATTCGTCTTCTAGTTAAATCTGGTATGGAAGAAAAATTTAAGCAAGAATACTTATCAATCATACCTTTCATTCTCAATGAAGAAGGCTGCATCAATTACAATCTTTATCAATCAAAGAGCGAGCCCTCAGTATTTATGCTTTATGAAAACTGGGTAAGCCAAGAAGATTATGCCAGACATTTACAAATGTCTTATATGAAAGTAGTCAATGAGAAAGCCGATCTGTTTTTGGCAGAACCTATTGAAATTGATTTATGGGGAAAAGTTTTCTAATTCTTTAATTTGGGCAAATAGCTGAATAATAAACCTGAATTTACGCTATATGACTGATGATTTAATACTGCCCAAAAAGTTATTAGTAGATTATAGTTATCAATTTTTGGAGTGAGGGGTGTTCCAACAAATCATGTAATATTTCAAGGTAAAGAAATGGGTTACTATGACTTCGACGATCACTTTTGGGCACCTCATGAAGTTTGTGGACAACACACAAAAATAGTTGATAGAAAACATCAATTTTTTCCGCTCAGAAAGCTATACAGTTTGATATTTGAAAACAAGCACTGCAAACCCAAAGTCAAGTCTCGTTATGTTCAGACAAAGAACAAAAGTAGCATTTAATTGACCCTTGTCCAGAAAGAGCGATCTTAAATCCTCTTGTGTGAAGGCAGAAGGCTTCAAGCTCGTTTAATCCTTAAAATTGCCAAGTAGCGTTTAACACCATATCTTGAGTCAGCAATGTCGTGTTTGTAAATAGATATTAAAAAGTAGCAAATTATACTTTTTTCTTGTTTCAATAAGAATATAGGGCTAAAAAACTAGCAAATTGCTGCTAGCTACTTGCTATTCGCTACTCATAAAAAAAGGGGGTCGTTTATGACTCAAACTACTGTTTCCGCAACTAGTACTTCAAATGCCGATCTTTTTTCTTCTCAATTAGAAAAATCTAACCGTAAGAAAACGGAACATTCGTTGTTAACCGATGCTAGTAAGCGATTAGAACAAGCTTTAAAGCATCTTTCTATGTCGGAAGATGCGATCGAGCGATTAAGACATCCTAAAACCAGTTTAACTGTTTCTATTCCCGTGAGGATGGACAATGGCTCTTTACAAGTATTTCAGGGTTATCGGGTACGCTACGACGATACTAGAGGGCCAGGGAAGGGAGGGGTACGCTACCATCCCAATGTTACCTTAGATGAAGTACAATCTCTAGCCTTTTGGATGACTTTTAAATGTGCCTTGTTAGATTTACCCTTTGGAGGTGCTAAAGGCGGAATTACAGTTAATCCCAAAGAATTATCTAAAGCAGAACTAGAAAGATTGAGTCGGGGTTATGTAGATGCGATCGCTGATTTTATTGGTCCAGATGTAGATATTCCTGCTCCAGATGTCTACACTAACGCTACGATTATGGGCTGGATGATGGATCAATATAGTATTATTAAACGTCAATTGTCACGGGCAGTAGTAACAGGAAAGCCTTTAACTTTAGGTGGTAGCGAAGGCAGAAATACAGCTACAGCTACAGGAGCTTTTTATGTCATTCAGGCAACTTTGCCCAAATTTTCGCAGAAACCACACAATACAACCGTGGCAGTGCAAGGTTTTGGCAATGCAGGGTCAATCTTAGCTGAATTACTATTTAAGGCTGGCTATAAAGTAGTTGCAGTAAGTGATTCTAAAGGAGGAATTTACACACCACAAGGTTTAGATATTCCCAGTATTCGCGAATATAAAAATAGTAGTCGCAGTATTAAGGCGGTTTATTGCGAAGATACTGTTTGCAGTATTGTGGAGCACCAAGTCATCAGTAATGCGGAATTACTGGCTTTAGATGTAGATGTTTTAATTCCTGCTGCTTTAGAAAACCAAATTACGGCAGAGAATGCCAATGATGTTAAAGCTAAGTTTATTTATGAAGTTGCCAACGGTCCGATCGCTTCTGCTGCGGATGCTATTCTGGCAGAAAAGGGAATTTATGTCTTTCCAGATATTTTAGTTAATGCTGGTGGTGTAACTGTTAGTTATTTTGAATGGGTACAAAATCGCAATGGTTGGTATTGGACTCTAGAAGAAGTCAATCAGCGTCTTAAAGTTAGAATGGAAGCAGAAACTGAAAAAACTTGGTCTATTGCTCAAAAACTAGGTATAGATGTGCGTACTGCTGCTTATGTTCATGGACTTAATCGGCTAGGAGAGGCTTTGGATGCTAAAGGAACAAGAAATTACTATAATAACCCTGTCTGAGGGCAAAAGTAATAGGTATTTAAAAGGAACAGTTAGTGGTCAACAGCCTCCGCTAAGTAGTAAATAATAAGTAAAATAGATCTTAAATCACGCTCTAAACTTTTTTAATTACTACTTTATTTGATATGTAATAGCAGAGTACTCACCTTAGACCAAAGATATTTAAAGATATTTTGGAATATTTTTTAGAGAATATAACTAATCACCAATCAGCAATAAGTTAATGTCTTTAGAAGCAAAAAATATATATGATGTAGTTATCATTGGCGCGGGAGTTTGTGGAACTTCCTTGTTATATACTTTAAGCAATTATACTAATGTCAACAAAATTGCTTTGCTGGAAAAAAATTCAGCCGTTGCTTTAGTTAATTCTCATAAGCATAGTAACAGCCAAACTCTTCATTTTGGGGATATAGAAACAAATTACACTTTGGAGAAAGCCACAAAAGTTAACCGTGCTGCTACTCTAGTTAAAAATTATCTCTTACAGCGCGATCGAAATGAAAAAATACATACAAAATATCATAAAATGGTGTTAGCTGTCGGTCACGAACAAGTGGTCAAGTTACGTCAAAGATATCAAGATTTTAAAAGTCTATTTCCCGCTCTACGTCTATTAAATCGAGCAGAAATTGAGTCTCTCGAACCTAAAGTATTAGCAGATAGGGAAGTCAGCGCAGAAATTATCGCTTTATTTACTCCTGAAGGTTATACGATCGACTTTCAAAAATTAGCAGAATCATTTTTAGATAATGCTTTAACTAAAGGAGAGAAAACTATCGACGTAATGATGGAAACCAAGGTTACAAAGATAGTCAAGAAGGACGAGCTTTATATTATTCAAACGGGACCAAAAAATCTTGTAGCCAAAACCGTTGCCGTTATGGCAGGAGCCCATAGTTTATTACTAGCTAAATCTTTGGGATACGGTCAACAATATGCTCTTCTTAGTGTTGCTGGTAGCTTTTATTTTGCTCCAGAAATGCTCAACGGAAAGGTTTACACAGTTCAGCGGGAAAAATTACCTTTTGCTGCTATCCATGGCGATCCTGAAGTAGATAATTCTACTATTACTAGATTTGGTCCAACAGCTAAAGTTTTGCCTATGTTAGAAAGACATAATTATACTACTGTCTATGAATATTTTAAAACAGCAGGACTTAGTTTAAAAGCATTTCAAAGTTTCTTGAAAATTCTTTCAGATATAACAATTTTTAAATATATTTTTCTCAACTTTCTCTACGATCTTCCTTTCATTGGTAAGATATTATTCATTCAAGAAGTCAAGAAAATTATTCCTTCGATTAAATTAAGCGATCTTAGCTTTGCTAAAGGTTATGGAGGAATTAGACCTCAAATTGTTAATCTAAAAACCAAAAGTTTGGATTTAGGAGAAGCTAAAATTGTCGGGGATAAAATTATCTTTAATATAACTCCTTCTCCTGGAGCATCTACTTGTTTGCAAAATGCAGAAGATGACACCATTAGAATAGTAGATTTTTTAGGTGATGGCTATCATTTCGATCGAGACAAGTTTAAAATGGATTTAGAAGGGATTGCGACTAGTTTTTAAAAAAGTTTTTAGCTCTTAGCTCTTAGTTTTTAGCTAGTAATAGGTAGGAGATAAATTCCAGATGTCGATCGTTAGTAAAAATCTCATAGCCAGAAGTTAATATATACGAAGTGAGCTTCACATCAGACGTAATTTATGACTCTACAAAAAACTCTCGATGCCATTTCTATCCCTCCTAACTCAGGAGAAAAACCGACCAATTTATTAATCATGCTTCATGGTTGGGGTGCTAACTATCAAGATTTGGCTCCCCTAGCTTCTATGTTTAATTTACCTGGTTTTGCTTATCTCTTTCCTAATGCACCTTTCGAGCATCCACAAGTACCAGGGGGAAGAGCTTGGTATGCACTAGAAACGGAAGAATACAGTGGCTTAGCCGAGAGTAAGCAACTATTAAGAGACTGGTTACTCTCATTACCAGATAATACGGGAATTCCTCTGGAGAATACTATCATGACAGGCTTTTCTCAAGGAGGGGCAATGACTTTAGATATTGGCTTGACTTTGCCTTTGGCTGGTTTATGTAGTCTAAGTGGATATCTTCACGCTTCACCACAAAAAAACGATCGAGTTAATTTTCCTCCAGTATTAATAGTACACGGTACACAAGACCCTGTTGTTCCCATACAAGCAGCACGACAGGCAAAAGAAAAATTAATGGCTATTGGTGTAGAGGTTAAATATCGAGAATTTGCGATGGGACATGAAATTCAGCCACCAGTTTTACCCCTAATACAAGAATTTATTACTACAAATAGTAAAAATTAAATGATTTATTTTTGTGGAGGATAAAAATTAGCGAGAATGAAATAAAAAGAACTAAAAACTAATAGCTAATAGCTAAGGAAATGTTATTAACTGAGAGCAAATACTTAAGCCATGCTTTGAAAGAATGGGCTGTCGCAATTGAAGCGTTAGAAGCAGGAAAAACTATCGTGCTACTCCGTAAAGGAGGTATCCGTGAAACTTCTAAAAACTTTTCTGTTGAGCATACCCACGTTTGGCTATATCCTACTTACGAACACCAAAAACCCCATTTACTCAAACCAGAATATGCAGAAAAAGTAACTGTAGTAGAATCTGGTTGGCATCCAGAGACAGTCAGAATTGGTAGTTTGGCACATATTACTCGAGTTTTGGCTGTCAAGCAACCAGAAAAATTGAGCCTATTGCAACCATATCATATCTGGAATGAGCAGATGGCGATCGATCGCCTCAAATGGAAACCCAATCAACCTCTATCTATTCTCTTATTAAGAGTTTATCGACTCTGGCAACCAATCGTGATTCCTTACCATCAAAGTTATGGTGGTTGTAAATCTTGGTTCGATTTGCTCGAACCTATTGCCCTAGAAAGATTAGAACCCGTGTTGGATGATGATACTTACTCTCAACAAACAAAGCAGATTGTCAATCTAATAAACCATAAAAATTTCCTTTAATATTTTTGCGTAATCTTTTGGAAATTAATAGAATTCAACCAACTTAATACGAGTAAGCTTGAAGGGAAAATATTCTTTCTATTCTCAAGGGTGCAGAATTCATGCAGAAAGCAGTGACAAAAGCTTTTCTCTACTTTCAATCTATCTCGATCGTAGTAGGTAGCGCGCTTATTGGTCAATCTAATCTTGCTCAGGCAGCAATTATGGTAGAGCCTCTTGTAAACGATGTCTCGGCAGAAAACATTGAAGCACATATAGACAAACTTTCTAATCAAATAGGAGTGAGAGATACCCCAGAAACCCAGGAGCAAACTGTTGACTATATTACCGAGCAATTAACTGAATTTGGTTACACGGTCACTCTAGACCCCGTACAAGACAGTATTTAACCTTTGCCAGACAGGTTACACAGGCGACACTGGCAACTACAATTTTATCTACTCAAAGTGTACCCGAACCTTCAGTATTGATGTTAATTGGCGGAACAGGAGTATTATTATTACAGGAACGAATAACAACTAGAACGAGCAAGAAAAAGTAATCTTTTTATGATTTTCCACCATAATTAGAATTTTGTTTAAGGTGAATCTTTAGCTAGAGTATGAGTTATTAAAGCAGTAACTTAAAAACTACTAGACAGAAATTATAAGTGTGGAACGTATAAGTCTCTCGATCGATCGGGTCAGCCGTTTAACTCAACTTTTGCTATTAGCTGCCACGATTTTAGTTTACAGTGTGGTAGCAATGGCAGTGGCCAACTCTTTATTTGTCAGTCATGTGGGAGCAGGTAACTTACCCCTGGCTTTTATTCTCATTGGTTTGTGTTCGATGCCTGCCTATGCGATCTTTTCCCAAATTATCGATCGCTATAGTCGTCCCCAGTTATTTCGCTATGTATTGTTGCTCTCGATCTTGGTCATTTTGGGATTGAGATTTTTACTGACTGTAGATAGTCCGATAGTTTATTACATTCTTTTAATTGGAATCTTTTTTCAGTGGGATTTTCACAATAATATTCTCTACCCTAGTTTGTTAACAGATTATTTTACTACTCTAGAGTACAAAGAATACGCGCCTTATATTGGCATCGCTCAAGCAGTAGGGACTATGTTGGGTGGTGGTTTAACCGTACTCTTGTCTCATTATTTGCGGACTAGAGATTTATTATTTTGTCTGCCGATTATTTTTGCGGTGGCTTTTGCCCAACTGTTGTATCTAGAAAACTCTCAACGGCGTTTGGATACCATCCCGACGAAAAAATCTGTCGGCATCATCGAATCACTGCAAACTTTCCCCGATCTAGTCAAACGCTATCCTTTAGTTCTCTTTTTGGCTAGTAGTAGTTTTTTACTGGTCATTATCTATATTAGTTCGGAGTTTCTCTGGTTTAATATCTATGGTCAGCATTTTAGCGAAGAAGCTTTAACTGGGTTTCTCGGATTAATGCGGATTATTATTAGCCTGGTACAAGTATTTATCCTCTACGTTATTACTCGTCCTCTACTGCAATGGTTGGGAGTTGCAAGGATGAACCCCGTCTATCCTCTCACTACCCTAGCCAGTTTATCGGGACTATTGCTTAATTTGAATTTACCTGCTGCTATTGGTCTTCATATCAATGGAGATGCACTCTACAAGGCAATTAATCTACCCGTACATCAATTAAACTACAATGGTATTCCTCAAGAATTTATCGGCAGAGTTAGAGCCTTAAGTGATGGTTTTATTTACTCTATAGGGCTTACTTTAGCTGGTATTGTGTTGTGGTTTTGCCATTTATATTTAAGTTTAGTGCAGATTACTGGGCTAGCTGCGGGATTAACAGTACTGCTATTACTGGTGCGTATACCTATGGGTAGATTTTATGCCCAGAGTTTGGAGGAGATGATTCGCTCTGACACGATTAATTTAGATGATTTTAGCGATGAAGGAACTCAATTACCACCCCAGTCTAGTACGGCAATTCGTGAATTGCTTACCAATGAAGACCTTTATGTACAAATTAAAGGTCTAGAATTAGCAGCTAATCTCCATAACCCCAGTCAGTTTTTACCAGAAATTAAAAACCTCTTATTAAATGAAGACCCCAAAATAAGTCATGAAGTAGTTAAGTTATTTGCTACAAATTATGATGCTGAGGCAGTTAAAGAATTTGAAAGCTTGTTAGATCGAGACGATCGATCTATATTACGTAGAATAGCTTTAGAAATATTAATTGCTAACCATTACAGTTTTAGTGATGAGCAAATTAACTCGTTACTAACAGATAGCGATCGCACTATTAAGTTTTTAGGTGCGGTAGCTGCTATACAAAGAAAAGCTACCGATAAAATAGATACAGAAACTGTTCGGTCTCCAATTTGGCGCTCGCCCGTAGACTCCTCTCAAGCTAAGGCGATCGTCCGCATCGTTACTTATAGTGGCGATCGAGAATTAATTCCTCTAATTATTAATCTTCTTCCTCAAGCTAATTTAGAAATTAAACGGGAAGGACTGGAGGCTTTATGTGTTTTGGCTTCTGCCGATAATTGCGATTTAGCCCAAATTGCTGTCAAGGAAATTAACCATCCCGAACCATTAGTCAGAAGTGCTGCCTTTAAATTATTGGCAATTACCCGTTGTCAAGCCATGTTATCTCAGGTAACTTTAGGTCTTGAAGACCCCGATCCTAGAGTACGTCAGCAAGTAGCAAATACCCTGGCAGCTTATGGCAAACCAGGTTTATCCCTAGCACAAAAGAGTTTATCATCGCCTCAAAGAGAAGTCGTCAATACAGCGATCGCCGCGATCGCTAAAGTCCGTACCAAATCCGCTAGTGATATCTTATTTAAATACCTTACCCCTGAATTCGAGCAATTAAATAAAACACGCAAATGGCAGCAACAAATTCCTCAAAATGAACAAAGTTGGAAGCCATTAGCAGTTGCCATCGAGAATTACCATCAAAGTTTAATTCAAAAAGTTTTATATATCCTTTCCTGCCTGGGATACTCTCGTACAGTTAACTCTGTCACTCGTATTTTAGCTACTACAGACCAGAGAGACTTAGCCAATGCAGTAGAAGTCTTAGTATCTTTAAATCATCGTCGTTTTATCTTACCTCTAGTTCCTCTACTAGAACAAATAATCAGGCAAGAAAAACCAGCTAGTAACATTAAACTTACTTCTCAATGGCTTAGAAATAAAGGTTATAAAATACTCCTTAAAGCATTAGAATCAAAAGACCGATGGATCAGAACTGGTGCTTTGATAGCTCTAGCAAGAATACCATTTACTTTACTCGAAGATCCTGACTCTGTGGTTCAATTAATTGCTAGAGAAATTTTTCCTGCTTCTTGTCAACTTTCTTCCCCTACTAATTCTTTGATGAACCGATTACTTTTACTCAAAAATGTTGCTTTATTTAAAAATCTTTCTTTAGACGAATTATTGTTGATAGATAAAGCCTTAGAGCAACAACAAGTATTAACCAACGAAACTATTTACACTGAAGGTAGTTGGGGTTCGCATTTTTATATTATTGCTGAAGGTACTATTCAAATAGTTAAAAAACTGGATGGAGAAGAACAGGAGATTAAGCAGCTATCGAAAGGACAGTATTTTGGTGAAGTGGCACTATTTGATAATGCGCCTCGTTGGGATGGCGCGGTCGCGCTTTCTAATTGTACCCTACTCAAATTAGAAAAAAAACGCTTCATTAGTTTAATTACTCAGCGTCCCCACATTATCTTAGAAATCTGTCGTTTTTTGAGTAAAAGACTCAGAGAAACTGACAAATACACCTCTTCTCCTAAAAAATTACCATCTACAATAGTGGATTAAATAGTAATTAATAGTGTTTCTTTTTAGTACAATTTATTAACTTTTACGGCAAATTATGATTTTTACTGGCAAGATAATTAGTATAGACTTCTTGCAACGTCAGCGTCCAACGAACATAGTTCGTTATAGAGGTCTCATACACAAGTAAAATCATGAATCCATCCAACTCACAAAGATTGATTAACTCGATCGACTTTATCTTCAGCTAACTGAAGCCTTTTTATTTATGGCTTTGGTGGCTAAACATTAGAATTACTCGGAGGGTAAGTTTCATGGACAATAAGGAACTTCTTAAGCGATATAATAACAACGAATTAGACTTTGCAGGTTCAAGCTTGCACGCAGCCGATCTTAAATCAGCAAATCTAACTCGAATTAATTTAAGTAAAGCAGATTTAAGCGATGCTTACTTGAGTGACGCAGATTTAAGTGGTGCTTGTTTGCAACAAGCAAATTTAACCGACGCCGATCTCAATAATGCTAGTCTTGTCGGTGCCAATCTCATGGAAGTTAATTTAATTGGTGCAGAATTAATTGGTGCCGATCTTAGAGGTGCAGATTTAAGTGGGGCCGATTTACGTTGTGCTAATTTGCATAAAGCCGATCTATGTGGTGCAAATTTAACTGATGTAGACCTTGGTGGTGCAGATTTGAGTAGTGCAGACTTAACTGATGCTCAACTAAATGGTACCGATATTAGTGTTGCTGAAACAAAAGGAGCTTGTTTGGAAAAAGCCCGCTTTAATGAAGGTGAAAGAAAGCAAATGGCTACCTCTCACCATTGGGTAACCTGGTCGGGTCGTTAAATTTTGTAGAATCTTTTTTGATTACGCTATCTGTTAAATTACATCTTAATAGATAGCGGTTTTATTTAATCGGAATTAATCTCTTTTACCTTTTACCTTTTACCGCCAATCTACGCTGAATTGAAGAGGACACGGTTTTTGAGGAAACCTCAAAAACGTTAGATTTCCGTTTCAGCGTAGCACTCCCGAGTGCATTCCGCACCTTTTACCTTGACCGGGGAACGCCGGTCGGGGAATGGGGCTAGAATAAACAGTTAACTGTCGGATTCATAAACATAAAATTTACAAGCCCCCTTCCCCCGCAGGCACCGGAGGGGCTGTCTCTTGAATTCGATTCAAGAGCTTGTATGCCCCGTTCGTTTTACAAGGGGATGTGGGCGGGTAGGGATTCTCCTGCGTCCGCTCTTCGGGCAACGCCCCGTGGCGGTGTAACGGTGACTTAACCAAGGTTTATAGGACTTATGCAAGAGGTCTATTGTCAGCACGGGTAATTAAAAACTAAAGGCTGAAAGCTGAAAGCCGATAGCTTTTTTAGTGAGAAAATTTGAGACAATAAAAAGGACTTTTGGCTAATTTCGCTACCGAATAGTGAACAAAAAATTATGCAAACTTTAGACAACCCTACTCTTAACCCTACTAATAACTCAGCTATTGATACTACTATTCATCGACGTAAAACTCGCCCTGTCAAAGTAGGAGACGTAACTATTGGCGGTGGCTTTCCCGTAGTAGTTCAGTCAATGATTAATGAAGACACTCTAGATATAGAGGGTTCGGTGGCTGCTATTCGTCGCTTACACGAAATTGGTTGCGAGATTGTGCGGGTTACTGTTCCCAGTATGGCTCATGCTAAAGCTTTAGCCGAAATCAAACAAAAATTGGCTCAAACTTATCAACCAGTCCCTCTAGTTGCTGATGTCCATCATAATGGCATGAAAATTGCCTTGGAAGTTGCCAAACACGTTGATAAAGTTAGAATCAATCCTGGATTATACGTTTTTGAAAAACCCAAGAGCGATCGCACTGAATATACAAAAGAAGAATTTGCAGAAATTGGGGCAAAAATCCGCCAAACTCTCGAACCTCTGGTAATTTCTCTCCGAGACCAGGGTAAGGCGATGCGTATCGGCGTTAATCATGGTTCTTTAGCCGAAAGAATGCTGTTTACCTACGGCGATACTCCCGAAGGAATGGTAGAATCTGCATTAGAATTCATTAAAATTTGTGAATCTCTAGATTTTCGCAATCTAGTTATTTCCCTAAAAGCTTCCCGTGTTCCTGTCATGTTGGCAGCTTATCGCCTGATGGTTAAGCGCATGGATGAATTAGGTATGGACTATCCCCTTCATTTAGGCGTTACCGAAGCTGGAGATGGAGAATACGGACGGATTAAATCAACTGCTGGCATCGGAACACTTTTAGCAGATGGAATTGGCGATACCATCCGTGTTTCTTTAACCGAAGCACCAGAAAAAGAAATTCCTGTTTGCTATAGTATTTTGCAAGCTTTGGGTCTGCGGAAAACAATGGTGGAGTATGTTGCCTGTCCTTCTTGCGGTCGTACTTTATTTAATTTAGAAGATGTACTACACCAAGTCCGTGAAGCTACCAAACACCTAACTGGTTTAGACATTGCCGTGATGGGCTGTATTGTCAATGGCCCAGGAGAAATGGCAGATGCAGACTATGGTTATGTGGGTAAACAACCTGGTTATATCTCTCTTTATCGTGGTCGAGAGGAAATCAAGAAAGTCCCAGAAGATAAGGGAGTAGAAGAACTAATTAATCTCATTAAAGCAGACGATCGCTGGGTCGATCCTTAAAATTGAGTAGCAAGTAGCAAGTAGTAAGTAGCAAGTAGCGGTGCGACCCTGGTTGGGTTTCCTGACCTAGAACACCGATTCAGTATTCATAAATTCCTGGTTGGGTAAGACAAGGGAGACAAGGAAGACAAGGAGGACAAGGAAGAAAGGTTAATTTCTCGTTTCTTCCCTCTCCGCGTCAATCAAAACCACCAAATGTTAAAAACATACACTTGAAAGACAGTGGTATCTCTAATTAGATTCAGCAATGCCCTACATAGAGAACGGTAAAAAGTCGATCGAAGGTGTCAATATTAGTGTTGCTACATAAAAAAGTGTCAATATCAGTGTTTTTACGGGAAAAAAAAACAGTAAAATTCATCAAAGATCGGTAATTTTTTGGTAGTAATTTTACTGAGATAATAATATTTTTATGACTAGCAACTTGAGTTATTACTTCTAATTCGTGAGAAACTCAAGGCATAATCCCCAAAGATAAGTTAGGGTCAATGTACAATGCCGAAGAGTTTATAATTGCTTCGTTAAATTTCATTAATATTTTTCTCATTTCTTTTTTGGCTGATGTGTCATATGCCTCTTCCAGTGAAGCTAGCTTACGCCCAATCATCCGAGATTCCAAGACCCGATTCAGGACTATTCCTATATCAGAGAGTATCATTCCTCAACAACTGGCACAAAATCAGCCAGATGATTCTAATAAAGAGAAACCGGAAGAGAAACTGGAACGACTTCCATGTCCATTAACGACCAGCGAATCTGACGAGAAGAAGCCATCTACACCTGAACTAAGTGATCGGACAATTCAAGTTACTGGTCGCACTGTCTTGGGGGAAGAAGGCAAGACTATCTCTCTTGAAGAATTTATTAAAAAATTTAAAGAGGACACCGTCACTCCTGAAGGTGACCTTTCTGAAGACCCGATTAAAATTCTTGAAGAATTTATTAAAAACAATAAAGAAGGCACTGTCACCTCTGAAGAACTAAAAGCTGTTGAGAGTAACATCACCAAGGCCATCACGCAACTGTACTTAAACAAGGGGTTTCTCACCTCCAGAGCAACACAAGTTTACCTAAAAGATGGAATCGTTCAAATTAAAGTTATTGAAGGGCAATTGGAAACGATTGAGATTGAAAGAAAAAAGAACAAAAATCGCCCGAATCTTGGCTATATCTGCTCGCGAGTGAAATTGGGAGTTGATATACCTCTCAATATCTCAAAGCTGGAAGACCAATTACGTCTACTACGAGCTAATCCCTTGTTTGAAAACGTAGAAGCAAGTCTCAGATCTGCTAATGAAGAAGGTAAGAGTATTCTGGTGGTGCGCGTCACCGAAGCTGACCCTTTTGAGGGTAACTTGGGCATTGATAACTATTCTCCTCCTAGTGTGGGTGGCGAACGTCTAAACCTCAATCTGCTCTATCGCAATCTCACTGGAATCGGCGATGAAATTTCTGCTTCCTATCGTCCCAGAATCCAGACTATAGACGGGACTTATCAGTTAGAGTTTGTCTATCAAGCACCTCTAAATCCGATGAACGGCACCCTACAACTGAGAACCTCGATCGAGCGCAATGAAGTGGTAGAGGGAGAATTTGAGGACTTGGATATTCGGGGAGAAGCGGAACAGTATGAAATTAGCTACCGACAGCCATTAATTCTCAACCCTAGTCAAGAATTAGCTTTATCTTTAGGCTTTGTCTATCGGGACGGTCAGAACTTTCTCTTTCAAAATGGCTTTCCTTTCGGTATTGGACCTGATGAAGATGGTGTCAGTCGCACCAGCGTGTTTGAGTTGGGACAAGAATATACCCTCCGCGATGTCTCTGGGGCTTGGACATTTCGCTCTCAGTTACGCTTCGGGACTGGTTTATTTGATGCTACCGAAAATCCTTCCCCAGACCCTGATGGTCAATTCTTCAGTTGGTTAGCGCAAGTGCAGCGGGTGCAAGTTCTCAATGATGATAACCTTTTAATAATTCAAGGGAGTATGCCAAACGGGATCCCAGAGTACGAGTTGTAGCAGCGAATCATCAAGGGCGCGTGCTCTCTTTACAAGCGGCGATCGCCGAGACTAGAGGGGCTTATATCGGCTGGGTAGACAGCGATGACCTGCTGGCTCCTACGGCACTTAAGGAAACGGCTGCCTTGTTAGATGCCCACCCAGAGGTAGGGTTGGTGTACACTGACTACCTAGATATGGACGTAACCGGGAAGGTTAAGGGTTATGGGTGCCGTTGTCGGATTCCCTACTCCCCTCAGCGACTGCTGGTGGATTTCATGACCTTCCACTTCCGACTAATCCGTCGCTCTGTGTTTAATCAAGTTGGCGGTATTGACGAATCATTTGAGTGTGCTCAGGACTACGATCTATGTTTGAAACTTTCAGAAGTCACCCAAGTCGAGCGCATTAGGAAACCCCTCTACTACTACCGCTACCACTCAGAAACCATATCCTACGGAAAACGGCTAGAGCAAATCCGCGATTCCCAGAGGGCGATCGCTCTGGCACTCAAGCGTCGCGGGTTAGCTGACCGCTTTGAGATCGAGGTCGATCGGGGTCGGTTCTGCTTGCGCCGGAAGCCAAACCCAATCCCAGCATTAGCTAAAAGGGCAAGCGTATTTCTGGCAGCCCTTCCCCTCGCAGCAGCTATTGGCGTAATGCCAGCACGTGCCCAACAAATTATCCCCAACAATGACGGGACAATGACCATTGTGACCCAAGAGGGCAAACGCTTTGACATCGACGGCGGCACCCTGTCGGGGGATGGCAAAAATCTGTTTCACAGTTTTCAGGAGTTTGGTTTAGACCCTAACCAAATTGCCAACTTTCTGTCCAATCCTTCGATTAGGAACATTTTGTCTCGCATCAATGGCGGTAATCCCTCTATTATTAATGGTCTGATTCAAGTTACGGGGGGCAACTCCAACCTATTTTTGATGAACCCAGCGGGGATCGTCTTTGGTGGCAATGCTAGTTTAAATGTCCCTGCTGATTTCACTGCTACCACCGCTACAGGGATTGGTTTTGATGGGGGTTGGTTTAATGCTTTTGGCGCTAATGACTATATCAACTTCGTAGGCAACCCTAATGCCTTTCAATTTGAGGGTTCGCAAGCAGGAACCATTATTAATGCTGGGGACTTGACAGTAGCATCGGAACACAATCTGTCTCTGATGGGCGGAACGGTTATTAATACTGGCACTATAGAGGCTCCAGGAGGCAACATTACTGTAACGGCTGTACCAGGAACTAATCGAGTCCAAATTAGCCAAGAAGGGCAGGTTCTCAGTTTAGAGGTTGAGTTGCCCACAACGGCGGATGGACAGCAGCAGCAGATTCGGGTATTAGATTTACCCGCTATGCTCACAGGCCCAGCAGAGAATGTGGAGACAGGATTGAGTGCTAGTTCCGATGGCACAGTGCAACTGAACAATTCTGACACCACTATTCCCACCGATGAGGGAACAGCGATCGCATCTGGTGTTCTCGATGTTTCTGGTGAAACGGGCGGCAGCGTCCATGTTTTGGGGGATAAGGTGGGACTGATTGGAGCCAATCTTGATGCCTCTGGCACTAATGGTGGTGGAACGGTATTGATTGGGGGGGATTATAAAGGACAGGGTACAGTGCCCAATGCCTCGCGCACGTTTGTCAGTGGAGATTCAGTAATTAATGCCAATGCGCTGCAAAATGGTGATGGGGGACGAGTAATTGTCTGGGCAGATGAAGTAACGGGGTTCTATGGCAATATTAATGCCCGTGGTGGTGCGAATGCTGGAGATGGGGGATTTGTCGAGGTATCAGGTAAACAGAATTTAGCCTTTGATGGCAATGTTGATGTCAGCGCTGCTGTTGGGTTATATGGTACCATTTTGTTTGACCCACAAGACATCCTTATCGTAGCTGGGACAGGGATTGACGATAACCAACTTGACCCAGATGTCCCTAATCCTCGTGACCCAGCGGGTGAAATTTTGTCAGGGGATGGAGGGACTGCCAATTTTGAAATTGGTGCGACGACGCTAGAAAGTCTCGCTGGCAATGTCAATCTCCAAGCTACTAACAATATTACTATAGATAATGGTGTATCGTTGACCTTTGTGAAAGGTGGTTCGATTACTTTCAAGGCAGATGCAGATGGTGTCAATGGTGGGGATTTCTCAATGGAGCGGAATGAATCCATCACTGCCCGAGAAAGAAATCTCACGATTACTGGAGCAAACATCACTGTTGGAAATATTAACACTTCAGCTACTGGTGTCGGTATAGATGGGGGAAAAATCACACTCACAGCGACTAACGGCAGCATCACCACGGGGAATCTGAACTCATCTGGATTTGCTACCGATAGTAACGGCAACGACATTCAACTCAGTGCCCCCAACGGCATCAATCCTGGTAACATTAATGCCTCTTCCGAATTTAGTATGGGTGGCAGTATAAAATTCACTGGCAGCGTTACACTTACCCAATCCGAAACCACATTCACAACGATTATCACAGATCCAATTCCAGGTACTCCTGTCAGCGATGGCGACATCACCTTTAATAACGTTTTGAATGGGACAGCCCCTGGTCCTCAAACTTTAATCTTGAATTCAGGTAATGGCACAATTACCTTCAATGGAATAGGCAAGATTTTTCCACTAGGCAACTTGAATATTCTGGGTACGGGGAATATCCAGCTAGCAGGAGAATATACCTTTCTCAACAGTTACACGTTCAACAACCCAGTCAATCTGATTGGCGACACAATTATCAACTCAGGCAATAGCCTTACCTTTAGCAACATCCTGACAGCAGGTGATAACAACCTTACACTAACAGCCAATGAAATTGACTTGGAGGGGGGAGACAATTCAGTCACGGGGACAACCGGTAACTTGCAGCTGCAACCTGCAACAGAGAGCCAGGATATCGCGATCGCTGGTACCCCTGTTGGGGTACCTGACCCTAACACTTTAGAACTCACGACAGTCGACTTGGCTGCGGTAGATGGCTTTAGCACTGTCACCATTGGTCAAACAAACGGCTCAGGGACGATTAATATCGCTGGTCCAATTAATCTAAGTAGTGAGACCTTCGACCTCACCCTGCGCGGCGGCGATATCACTTTCAACAATGGCATCACCCTACGTGACAACGGCATCTTTACACTTAATGTCGGCGAAGTCACCAGCACTACTGACACAGATATCACCATCGGCGGGGATGGCACCCTAGTTCTGAATACATCAGGTTCAGTGGGGACTGTGGATAATCCCTTGGAGACGGAGATTAACCAACTGACTGCTCCCTCGGTGTTAGGAAACCTTTTCCTCAACAATAATGCTGCTCTTGACCTAGGCACCTCCAACATTACAGGAAACCTGAATGTCACTGCCAATGGTTCGATTAGCGATAGCGGTCCAGTTGCAGTGGGGGGAAACAGCAACTTTACCACCTCCGAGGTCAATGCCGATATCGAATTAGACCAGTTAAATGCTAGCGGTTCTATCAGTCTCAACACCAGTGGACCAGAGGGGAATGCTACCATTACTGCCACAGACGTTAACCTAGAAACTTCTAATGTGGGTGGCAACCTCAGTGCCACTGCTACAACTGGGGATATATCTACCAGCGGAACCATCAACTCAGGGGGAGATATTACTCTGGGAGCTAACCAAAACATTACTACTGGTGATATCATCAATTCGCTTGGGAATATCACAATAACTAGTATTAGCGGCAATATTGATAGCAGTGCTGGAACACTTAACACTAGCTCCGTCAACGATGGGGGAGCGATTATCCTGACTGCTCCTGGTAACATTACCACAGGTGACATTGATTCAAGTTCACAGGGCAGTGGTCAAGGCGGGGCAATTACTCTCGAAAGCAGCGGAACGATTGACACGACGGCTGGCTCTCTCAACGCTAGTTCGGTGGGAGGAGAGGGAGGAGCAATTTCTCTGGAAACGTCAGGCAATATCACCACAGGCAATATTGTCTCTTCAGCCAATGGCACTACTGGCAATAGCGGGCAGATTGAAATCACCAGCGGGAGCACGATTGATACTTCTGGCGGCAGCCTCAACTCTTCTGCTGCCAATGGTAGCGGGGGCG
>JAAUYH010057102.1_pt1 | contig 22559 bp, 23 predicted proteins | sample 7278061 | NCBI WGS metagenome assembly JAAUYH01 (sample SAMN14350203, study PRJNA611818) | marine sediment metagenome | isolation source: surface marine sediment (0.6m) | place: French Polynesia: Moorea | collected 2018-08 | reverse complement strand
GGGGGCTGCGCCCCCGGACCCCGCTTTGGAAAATGGAGCTTCGGGCTCACCAAAGCAGCGACAGCTTCGGGTCCACCCACGCCTGCCCCTCCTCTGACAGCGCCCGCCGCACCGCTCAAGCAAAATAGCGGTTTCCACCGCTGCGCGGCGGAGCCTCCGCGATTTTCCTTGACCGTCCCGGCCGCCGCCGTCCGTCGGGTCTCAGGCGAGGGCGGCTCCGAAGCAGCGCGTTTTGGGGGTGGGGTCCCGTGACGCCGACGCCGGAGCCGGACACGGATTTCCCCTGGTGGCTCGTGTTCGCCGGGGCGCTGGGGGCCTATTTCCTCTACCGGATATTTGCGGACGACCTTTACGCGCAGGTGTTTCAGACCCTGACCAAGGGGATCACGATCACGGTCTTCGTGACACTCGTCGGCTTCGCCTCGGCCTGCGTGATCGGGCTCTTGCTGGCGGTGGCGACCTTGTCGCGGTTCCTGATCCTGCGCCAGATCGCGCGGTTCTACATCGAGATCATCCGGGGCATCCCGATCATCGTTCTCTTGCTCTACGTCGCCTTCGTGCTGGCCCCGGGAATCGTGGCGGCGTGGAACTGGGCCGCCGAAGGCATCGGGCTTGAGCCGATCCGGACGCGGGACTTTCCGCTCTTGTGGCGCGCCGTCTTGGCGCTGACGATCGGCTATTCCGCTTTCATCGCCGAGGTGTTCCGCGCCGGGCTGCAATCGGTGGAGCGGGGGCAGATCGAGGCGGCGGAAGCGCTGGGGCTCAATGGCTGGCAACGGTTCCGGCATATCATCTTCCCGCAGGCCTTCCGGATGATCCTGCCGCCCCTGGGCAATGATTTCGTGGCGATGGTGAAGGACAGCTCGCTGGTGTCGGTGCTGGGCGTGGCGGACATCACCCAGCTCGGCAAGGTCACGGCGGCGGGCAATTTCCGCTATTTCGAAACCTATAACGTGGTCGCCCTGATCTACCTTCTGATGACCGTCACCCTGTCGCTGGCGCTCAGGCGGTTGGAGCGGCGGCTCCGGGCGCGGCAAGGCGAGAGTCGCCTCTGACGCGAGCCGTGCTATCTTTTCCGCAATGTCAGGAGGAGGAAACCCGATGAAGAAACTGCTATTCGCCGCGCTTCTGGCCGCCGGACCCGCCATCGCAGGTGACACTCCGGCGCCCGAGGGTGCTTCGGTTTATTTCGCCAATCTCGAGGACGGCGCGACCGTATCGTCGCCGGTGACCGTGGTCTTCGGGCTTTCCGGCATGGGTGTCGCGCCCGCTGGGACCGAGAAGGAGAGCACCGGGCACCATCATCTCTTGCTGAACCGCCCGCCGCTGGGCAGAGGGGAATACGGCGCCGAGGAGTTCGAGCTGTCGCTGCCCGCGGACGACAACCACAAGCATTTCGGTGGCGGTCAGACCGAGGTGACGCTGGACCTGCCCGCGGGGCAGCACACGCTGCAGCTGGTCCTGGGCGACGCGCTGCATGTGCCGCATGATCCGCCGGTTGTCTCGGATGTGATCACGATCACGGTCGAATAGGGCTGGCCGATCCCGGTGCGGCTGCCTAGGTAACGATGAAACCGTTGCAGGAGCCGCGCCGATGACCAACCCGCTGCTTTCCGACTGGGACACGCCGTTCCAGCTGCCGCCTTTCGAGGCGATCTCGGACGAGGATTTCGCGCCGGCCTTCGAGGCGGCCCTGTCGGAGGCGCGGGCGGCAGTTCAGGCGATCGCGGAAAACCCGGAGGCGCCGACGTTTGCCAACACGATCGAGGCCCTTGAGACGGCGGATCGGTCGCTGAGCCGGGTCTTGTCGGTGTTCTTCAACCTCGCCGGCGCCGACAGCAACCCGGCGCGCGAGGCGCTGCAGCGCGAGTTCTCGCCGAAACTGGCGCAGTACGGCTCTGAGATCACGATGAACCGGGCGCTGTTCGAGCGGGTCGCGACGCTCTGGGCCTCTCGGGACATGCTGGAGCTGACCGACGAACAGGCGCGGGTGCTGATGTTGACGCACCGCAGTTTCGTGCGCGCCGGCGCGGCGCTGGAGGGCGAGGCGCGGGACCGGCTGGCGGCGGTGAAGGAGCGGCTCGCGGTGCTCGGTACCGAGTTCACGCAGAACCTGCTCGCGGATGAGCGGGACTGGGTCATGGAACTGGCCGAGGAGGACCTCGAGGGCCTGCCCGGATTCCTGGTTGACGCCGCGCGAGCGGTGGGGGCCGAGAAAAAAGCGGGCGGGCCGGTGGTAACCCTGTCGCGCTCGCTGATCGTGCCGTTCCTGCAATTCTCGCCGCGCCGCGATCTGCGCGAGACCGCCTACACCGCCTGGACCGCAAGGGGCATGAATGGCGGCGCAACGGACAATCGCGCCATTGCCGCCGAGATCCTCGCCCTGCGCGAGGAACGCGCGACCCTGCTCGGTTACGACAGCTTCGCCGCCTACAAGCTCGAAACCGAGATGGCCAAGACGCCGGAGGCGGTCGAGGAACTGCTGATGCAGGTCTGGACCCCGGCGCGCGCCGCCGCCGAGGCCGATGCGGCAAAGCTCACCGAGATGCTGCACGCGGACGGGATCAACGGAGACCTCGAACCCTGGGACTGGCGCTACTACTCCGAGAAACGGCGCAAGGCGGAACACGACCTCGATGAGGCGGAGCTGAAGCCGTATCTGCAGCTCGACCGGATGATCGAGGCGGCATTCGCCTGTGCCAACCGGCTCTTCGGCCTCGAATTCCGCGCGCTGGACCTGAAAGCCTACCACGAGGACGTGCGCGCCTGGGAGGTGACACGGGACGGCAAGCACCTCGCGGTGTTTCTCGGCGACTATTTCGCGCGGGGCTCGAAACGGTCGGGGGCCTGGTGCTCGGCCATGCGGCAACAGCAGAAGCTCGAGGGCGACATCCGCCCCATCGTCGTCAATGTCTGCAACTTCGCCAAACCGGCAGACGGCTTCCCCGCGCTGCTCTCCTTCGACGACGCGCGCACGCTGTTTCATGAATTCGGCCACGCGCTGCACCAGATGCTGTCGGACGTGACCTATGAGTCGATCTCTGGAACCTCCGTCGCCCGCGATTTCGTCGAACTGCCAAGCCAGCTCTACGAGCACTGGCTCGAGGTGCCCGAGGTGCTGGCGGAGTTTTCCACCCATGCCGAAACGGGGGAGCCCATGCCCAAGGACCTGCTCGACAGGCTCCTGAAGGCCGCGACCTATGACATGGGGTTCCAGACCGTGGAATACGTCGCCTCGGCGCTGGTTGATCTGCAGTTCCACCAGGGGGCCGCACCCGCCGACCCGGTGGCCCGACAGGCGGAAATCCTGGACGAGATCGGTATGCCAAGAGCGATCGGCATGCGCCACGCCACCCCGCATTTCGCCCATGTCTTCGCCGGCGACGGCTATTCCAGCGGGTATTACAGCTACATGTGGTCCGAGGTGATGGACGCCGACGCCTTCGAGGCCTTCGAAGAAGCCGGCGGGGCCTTCGACCCCGACATGGCCGAGAAGCTCGAGAAATTCATCCTGTCGGCGGGCGGGTCGGAAGAGGCCGACGTGCTCTACACCAAATTCCGCGGCAAGATGCCGGGAGTGCGGGCGCTGCTCAAGGGACGCGGGTTGCTGGATGCGGCATAGCCGACCGCGCGTCTTCGCGCCCAGGGCTATATCGGCAGCTGACCGGTTATCCTGAGGTCATCGCGCAGTTGGTCGCGCTCGGCCTCCGGAACCTCGAAAAGATCGATACCTTCGGCAACGATCTGTTCCAGCGGCGGTATCAAATCGCAATCCGTTGCAGTCAGGATGATGAACTCGTCCTTTTCGGCATCCTCGCACACCTCACGATAGGAGAACCCGAAAAGTGCTTCGTTCAAGAAGAGATTGGCCAGGATTTCCGACCGTGCGCCGTTATAGCGCGTGATCCAGAATTCCTCTTCCAGTTTCTGCTCGAACAGCCAATTGTCATATATGCCAAGGGGCGTTGCGACCATGAAATGCAGCGCCTGCAGCACCGCGAGAACGGCAAGAACCTGTTTCCAGAAATCGGACATCCTGTCCCAAAGTGGCAGTTTCAACCCTGTCTCCCTGGTGTCTGTTATGAATGCCGCGAGTCGTCCGGATGAGCGGTCACACCCGCCGGGTCCTTGTGGATGATCACATCGGCCTGGGGATAGGCCTCGACGATCGCGCGCCGCAGCGCCGCCCCCGTGGCATGGGCGTCGTGCAGGCTCTGGCCGCCGTCGAGCTCGATATGCATGTTCACGAAGACCCGCGACCCTGCCGTCCGGGTCTTCAGATCATGAAACCCCTCGATTCCGGGCCAGCCGCGCGCGATCTCTTCGATACCCGCGATCATCTCGGGCGGTGCCGCGCGGTCCATCAGCGCGTCCCACGCTCCCTTGCCGATCCGCACCGCGCCGGCCAGCAGCATCGCCGCGGCGCCCAACGCCACGATGCTGTCGATCTGCTGCAGCCCCAGCCAGGCCGACGCGCCGAGCGACAGGATCGCGCCGACATTGGGGACGAGATCGCCGAGATAGTGCAACTGGTCGGCGCGGACGACCTTGTTGCCGGTGGCGCGGATCACCCGGCGCTGCCACAGAACAAGCCCCGTCGTCAGCACGATCGACAGGATCATCACCGCGATGCCGCTGGCCTCGTCGCGGATCGGGCCGGGTGGCCCCGCAAGAAGCCGCGCCACCGCCGCCCAGGCAATGACGCCGCCGGAGACCAGGATGATAATCGACTGGCCCAGGGCCGCTAGGTCCTCGGCCGAGCTGTGGCCGAAGGCATGGTCCTTGTCCGGCGGCCGCGCTGCATAGGCGATCGCCGCGAGCCCGGCCAGCGACACCATCAGGTCGAGGCCGGAATCGACGAGGCTTGCCGCGACGGAAAGCGCGCCGGTGGCTGCCAGCGCCCAGAGCTTGGCGGCCACCAGGATGAAGGCCACCGAGGCCGACATCAGCCCTGCGGAGAGGTTCAGACGGGTGGGGGACATGTCGGTCATCGCGCGCAGTCTACCTGATCCGCGCGCGGTGCCCAGAGCCGCTAGAGGAACACCTTGTCGCGGATCCGCGCCCAGGCGCGTTTGACGAAATCGGGCTTGGCGGGTTCCAGGCAGTTGAGGTGCAGGAACCAGTAGAAGTATTTCTCGAAGGGAAAATCGGCCATCGCCTCGGGGCCGAAGCGCAGGGCGTCGGCGAGGTCGCTTTCGGTCTTCGGTGTCAGCGTGGCGTGCCAGAAATCCGACTTGGCACAGGTGATCACGCAGCGTTTCTGCATCAGCGCCTCGAACCCGGCCGCCGAGTTCTGGGTGACCACCATGCGGGAGGCCTCGGTCAGATCATGGACCGACGCGTCGCTGACCGTGACATTGGGGAAGTTGGCGGCGACATCCATGATCGCGAGCCTTGCGGGCTTGGATTGCATCGGGTGCGGTTTGACATAGACCGTCTCGTCCTTGCAGGTCCGCGCGGTCACGCGGATCATGTCCTCGGTGCTCAGATACCAGGAGCGGTTGGCGTAATGCTCGATCTCCTGGCAGAAGATCACCGCCGCGGCGGGGGGCAGGGCGCTGTTCAGCCGGGTTTCCTGGGGGAACTTCGAGACATTCTCGCGCAGCATGTAGCCGGAGACACCGTTGGTGAAATACTCCGCCTTGCCGGCATCGACCTCGTCTGGGCAGAAGCGCGCGAAGCGCAGGGACGAGTTCCAGTGCACGCCGACCTCGTCGAGATACCAGAAGCCCCAGACGTATGTGGGCATCGCGTGCAGCCGGCCCTTTCCGTAACCCGGCTGGTCGCCCACCATGATGTGGATATGGTCCTGGCCCAGAAGCATCTTCGAGGCCGAGCCTTCGGCGGCGACGATGCGGGTCGTGATCCCCTGCTTGGTCGCGTGCTTCACCAGCTTGGTGAAGAAGTCGAACTTGTCGGCCTTGATCGAGTCGAGCCAGGTGCCCTCGGCATGGATTACCATGCCGTGAGTCTCCGAGGCGATGCGCCGCGCGGTGAAGGGCGAGCGGACCTGTTCCATCTACTCCCGTGTCTCTTCCGCCGTGACCCCCCAAAGCGCGGATTTCGGCACCCAGCCGCGATGCCGGTCGGCGGTGATCCGGCACCAGTCCTGCACGCACTCGCCCAGCCGCGCGACGACCCCGGCCTCGGCATGGGCGTTCACCGTCGCGCGGGTGTCGGGCTTCATCAACAAGGGCAGCATGTCCTCTTCGATGATCACCGTGCGCGTGCCGGACAGGAGCGAATAATGCACCCAGCCGCCCGCGCCGTCGCGGTCGCGCACCCGGCGCCAATGGCCGAACTCGCCGATCACCTCGAGCGGCATGTTCCGGTGTTTGAACACCCAGTCGATGCGGTGGCTCAGCGACGGGCCGCGCCGGACATTGCCCTCGCTGGCCTTCAGCGACACGAACCGCGGAATGGGCAGGTTCGTCACCGGCCCCCGTTCCGTCGCCATCGCCCCGCCCGCGAACACGGCCAGACACACCGCCAGCGCCAGGCGCCGGCCGATCCCGAAGGGTCCGAACAAGGGATGTCCCATGATGCCCCGAATATGTTTTTACCTGCTCATCGCGGCCCGGATATGAGTTCCGGTTGTACCCCGCGTCTGTTCTTGTAACTGTGCCAGTGCGCGGCCTGAAATGAAAGCGAAGGGGACGGCACGATGCCTTCTGAACGTCTGAGTGTTGTCGTTACGCGACGGTTGCCCGAGGTGGTCGAGACCCGGATGACCGAGCTTTTCGATGTCGAGCTGCGCACCGAGGACAGCCCGATGCCGCGCGAGGACATCGCCGCAGCGATGCGCCGCGCGGATGTGCTGGTGCCGACGATCACCGACACGATCGACCAGGGGCTGCTTGCGCAGGCAGGGGACAAGCTGAAGCTGATCGCCAATTTCGGCGCCGGGGTCGACCATATCGACGTGCAGACCGCCCGCCAGCGGGGTATTCTGGTGTCCAACACTCCCGGCGTGCTCACCGAGGACACCGCCGACATGACCATGGCGCTGATCCTCGCCGTCACCCGCCGCATCCCGGAGGGCCTCGCCATCATGCAGGCCGGCAGCTGGGCCGGCTGGGCGCCCACGGCCCTGCTCGGCGGCCGGGTCGGGGGGCGCCGCCTCGGCATCCTCGGCATGGGCCGCATCGGCCAGGCGGTCGCGCGCCGCGCCAAGGCCTTCGGCATGCAGATCCACTACCACAACCGCAAGCGCCTGCGCCCCGAGATCGAGACAGAGCTTGAAGCCACCTATTGGGAAAGCCTCGACCAGATGATCAGCCGGATGGATATCCTGTCGGTCAACTGCCCGCACACGCCCGCTACCTTCCACCTGATGAACGCCCGCCGCCTGAAACTGATGAAGCCCTCCGCCGTGATCGTGAACACCTCGCGCGGCGAGGTCATCGACGAAAACGCTCTCACACGCATGCTCCGCTCTGGAGAGATCGCGGGCGCCGGGCTCGATGTCTACGAACACGGCACCAACGTGAACCCTCGCCTGCGCGAGCTGCAGAACGTCGTCCTGCTGCCGCATATGGGTTCGGCCACGCTCGAAGGCCGGGTCGAGATGGGCGAGAAGGTGATCATCAACATCAAGACCTTCGCCGACGGCCACCGCCCGCCCGATCTGGTGGTGCCCGCGATGCTATGAGCCGCGGCACACGGCTGATCCTTGGGCTGCTCGCCGCGGTGCTCTGCGTCACCCTGATGCTGCTGCCCAAAAGCAACCCCGCGGTTGCCGCCGCCGAGCGCATCAACCGCGATGTCGCGATCACCAGCACCGCCACCTACGTCTCGCTGCGCGCGATCAACGCGGCCCTGTCGACCGCGCAAGAGGTCGAGCTTGGCGGGTCCGTCGTTGTGACCGGCAACCTGCAACCGCTGAAATGGCTCGAACCGGTGGACGACACCGTCGAACGCGTGGCCGACGTGATTTTCGCGGTCGCGGTCCTCTCGGGCCTCCTGTCGCTGTCGCTGGGGCCCTTGGCGTCGATCGGCTTCGCCCTCATTGCCCTTGGGCTTCTGGGCCGCTGCGGCTGCGAGGCCGGCAAGGGCTGGCCCGGCACCCCCGGCCCGATGCGCCGGTTGATCTCCAGCTGCGGCGGGATCGGCCTGATTCTCGCGATCGGCGTGCCGCTGGCCTTCGCGCTCGGCGCCTTCCTCGGCGAGGTTCTGACCCGGCCGATCTGGGTCGAGGCCGACGCCACCCTCGCCCGCATCGCCGACGAGGCCCGCGCCCTGATCGGAGAACCCGCCGATGCCGCCGATGACCGCGGCTGGCGCGAATCCATCACCGCCTATTTCAGCGCTGCGGGCCTGTTCTGGAGCGAGGCGGATGACCTCTTGCAGTCCTCGCTCCAACTCGCGGGCGTTTTTCTTCTGCGTACGCTGGTGCTGCCGGGCGTGCTGCTGCTGGCGATCCTCGTGATCCTGCGCCGCACGGTGTCCGCGCAGTGACCCGCCTCGCGGTCCTCCTGGCAAGCGGTCTCTGCGCCGGACTTGCCCAGGCCGAAACGGTGGTCACCTGTACCGTCGCCGATTTCCACAGCTTCGACCGCGAGGACACCAAATTCGCCCAGGCGAACAAGGCCAAGCGCTTCACGATCACCGTGCGCACCGAGGAAATCCATGTCCGCAGTACCTCCGAGGAATTCGACACAAGCGAAAAGACCTACCCGATCCTGCTCAGGGACATCTGGGGCGTGCACGGCGTGACCGCCCGGGCCTTCGCCCTCGATACGGTCTCGGTCAATCCTGCCCTCGCCGAGGGCCGCCCGGGCGGCAAGGCTGTCGTGTCGGTACAGTCCCCGGATTACGCCAATGTCTGGAAGCTAGTCTGCGCGCCGGACAGCGACGCGGGATAGACAGACGGCCCGATCCGCGCCACTCTGACGGCGATTGAAGAAAGGGGTTTGACCATGCGGACATGGGTATTGGCTTTGGGAATGATGGCCGTCACGGGCACGGCGGCGCTGGCCGACAGTTGCTGGATGCACAACGGCTCGGTGATGCGGCTGCAGGCCAGTGGAGACCAGCGTTGGTTCACCTACGAAGCGCCGCGTTCGGGCCTCTATGCGGCGGGCGTCCAGCCCGGCACGCTCCTCTTCAACGGCACCAAGTCCGGCAACTGGTATTCGGGCCTGTCGCGGGTCTTCTCGTCTGCTTGCCCGGGCAATCCGCTGGAATACTGGGTCGAGGGACCGGTGACGCAAAACTCGACCCGCGTGACGATGACCGGCACGCGCGAGAAATCCGTGAACTGCGTCAGCACCGGGCAGGTCGTGACCGACACGCTGGTCTTCACCTATTCGCATCAATGCTAGGGGGTTCCACTGCGGCGGTTCTGGTTCAGCGTTCTGGTTCTTCTGATCCTCGGCGGCTGCGGTGGCCGCCCGTTGGCCGAGGGCGAACGCGCCTTTGCCGAGGACGTCTTCGGGCGCGGGCTTGACGTTGACCGGGTGCGCGTCGCCAACGGTTTTCGCGGCGATGCGCCCGTCGAGCAGCGTCCGCTGCCGCCAAGGGAAGACATCGAGCCCCGTCCCGGCCTCTGCGACCGCATGGCCCCAAGCCCGTCTCAGGGCCCGCCCCCGGCCTGGGCGCTCTATAACTCGGTGCATTTCTCGCGTGAGTTCTACCGTGATGACGTGCTGCCCGGCTGGCCGAAACAGATCCTGATCCCACAGGTGCTGATCATGGTGCACGAGATGGTGCATGTCTGGCAGTGGCAGAACCGCGCGGCGACGGGCTACCGGCCCCTGAAGGCCGGTCTGGAATCGGTGCTGAACCAGGACCCGTATTACTACGTGCCGGAAAGGGGCGCGGGGTTCCTCGAATACGGTTTCGAGCAGCAGGCGACGCTTCTCGAGGACTATTTCTGCTACGGCATCTTCGATCCTCGGAATGCGCGGCGGGCCGAGCTCCGGGGCATCCTCGCGCCCTATTTCCGGATGGATCGGATCGACGAGGTGCTCGACCGGTAGGGACGGTTTCGGTGTCCCGGGAAATCATCCCTTGTTATCGCTAACGCGCCTGAAATCAATGGGTTAGGGTAGTGTCCTAGCTAGGACATCTGTCCGAAATGCCACTCGGCGCCACCCCGACGCGTCGGTTTTGATCCCCATTCGGTCGGCTTGCCCGGCTCGCCCGGCCCGGTAATCTCTATTCCTGTCCCCAAGCTCAGCCCGTGGAGTCGCCCATGAAAACCCATGTCAAAGCCCTTGTCGTCGGCGGCGGCGCCGTCGGAACCGGCATCGCCTACCACCTCGCCAAAGCCGGCTGGGACGACGTGATGCTTCTCGAACGCGACGAGCTGACGTCGGGCTCCACCTGGCACGCCGCCGGCCTCCTCCCGCTCTTCAACATGGGGTATGCCACGAGCCACATCCACGACTACTCAGTGAAGTTCTACAAGACCCTCGAGGAAGAGACCGGCCTCAACGCCGGATTCTACGTCGTCGGCAACCTCCGCATGGCCCAAAGCCAGGACCGGATGGACGAATACATGCTCTACGCCTCCACCGCCGAGACGGTGGGGATTCCCTACCAGTGGATGAGCCCCGCCGAGATCAAGGACCGCTGGCCGCTGGTCCGCACCGAGGACCTGAAGGGCGCGATCTATCACCCGACGGACGGCTACATCAATCCGGCGGACGTGACGCAAGCCATGGCCAAGGGCGCCCGCCAGCGCGGCGTGACGATCGAGCGGAAATGGCAGGTCGACGGCTATACCTGGACCGGCGATCACTGGGATGTCACCTGCACCAAGATGGTGGAAAAGGGCGGCAACCTCGTGCCCTCGGACGAGCAGGTCGTTGTCCATGCCGAGCATGTCGTGACCGCCACCGGCAACCACGCCCAGCGAACCGCGCGGCTCTTGGGCCTCAAGATCCCCGCGATCCCGGTCGAGCACCAGTATATCGTCACTGAGCCCGACCCGGCCCTCGTCGACTGGCGCAAGGCGAACTCCGAGCACCCCGTCCTGCGCGATGCCGACGCCAAGTGGTACGTCCGTGAAGAGCGCGGCGGTTGGATTCTCGGGCCTTACGAACGCAACGCCCCGGCGCGGTTTCTCTATGACGTGCCGGAAAGCTTCCGCGCCGACCTCTTCCCGCTCGACCTCGAACGGATCGAGGAGGAATACATGAGCATGATCCACCGGATCCCGTCGTCGGAGACCGTGGGGCTGAAGGACGACTATAACGGTCCGATCTGCTACACGCCGGACGGCAATCCGCTCGTGGGCCCCGCGCCGGGTCTGCGGAACATGTGGCTCGCCGAGGGGTTCTCGTTCGGCATCACGGCGGCCGGCGGGACCGGCTACTACCTCGCGCAGATGATGGTGGAGGGCGAGGCAGAGATCGACATGGCCTCGCTCGATCCCAAGCGCTACGGGCCGTGGATGACGACGGAGTATGCCGCGCGCAAGAACGAGGAGTGCTACGAGCACGTCTACATTCTGCACCACCCCGATGAAGAGCGGGAGGCTTGCCGCCCCCTCCGCACGGCACCGGCTTATGACCGGCAAAAGGCGCTGGGCGCGCAGTTTGGGCAGGTCAATGGCTGGGAGCGGCCGAATTACTACGGACCGCTGGACGCGCCCGATAGCTTCGACCACGACGCGCGGTCGTTCCGGCGCGGCGGCTGGTGGCAATACGCGCATGACGAGGCCAAAGCGATCCGCGAGGGCGTCGGCCTGATCGACGCCACGGCGTTTGCCAAGCATGTCGTGCACGGGCCCGGGGCAGAGGCGTTCCTGGACTGGTTCACCTGCAACAAGCTGCCTCGCGTGGGCCGGATCAACCTGACCTACGCGCTGACCTCGCACGGCACAACGCGGACCGAATACACCATCCTGCGCGAGGCCGAGGACCGGTTCGTGCTGATCTCGGCCGGGGCCTGGCACGCCTATGACCGCGACTTCCTGCTGAAAGCGGTCGCCGACACCGAAGACCGGTTCGGGCGGATCAATGTCGAGGACTGGACGACGCGCTACGGCGTTTTCGCCTTGGCGGGGCCGAAGTCGCGCGAGGTTCTAGGGTCGCTCATCCGAGACGCCGACCCGGCGACGGCGCTGTCAAACAAGCGGTTCCCATGGCTTTCGCTGCGGCAGGTAGAGCTCGGGATGTGCCCTACGGTGGCTGTGCGAGTCGCCTATACCGGCGAGCTTGGCTGGGAGCTGCATCATCCGATCGAGATGCAGACCTATCTTTGGGATCGGCTGATGGAGGCGGGCGAACCGCACGGGCTGAAGCTCGTGGGATCGCGGGCGCAGAACTGGTTGCGGCAGGAGAAATCGTACCGGGCCTTCGGAACCGAGTTGGGCCGGGATGCGACGCCTTTGGAGGCGGGTTTGGATCGGTTCGTGGATCTCGAGAAGGAGTTTCACGGGAAAGAGGCGATGGTCGAAACGGGGGTACGGGCGAAATGCGTGACCGTGCTGATCGACGGCCCGGAGGATGCCGATCCCTGGGGGCGCGAGGCGCTCTATGATGGCGAGACCAAGGTCGGGCGACTGACTTCGGGCGGGTATTCGGTGGCATTCGGGAAGTCGATCGGGATGGGGTATGTTTCACCCGAATTGGCGGTGACGGGCCAGAAGCTGACCGTGAAGATGTTCGACCGGAGCTGGCCGGCGGAGGTGGTGGAAGACTCACCCTATGACCCGACAAACGCGGTTATCCGAGTTGACGGTTAGCTCTTTGCACTGAAACGGCCCGGCGCCATGGCCGGGCCGTGTCCATTTCAGGCCTGCCCGCGTTTCAATTGAAGACGCGCAACGACGAGGCACGGTTTCTCTGGGTCGGTGGCAGGTTCCGCTTGCTGTGCACCTGGACGCATGGACCCACTCCGAACACACCATTGTCACACAGCACCGCGTACGCACCACCGAAGGGCCAGACCGAATCGATACGGTTGTTGAACGCCGGCGGCAGCGGCTGAATCGCGCGCCCTGCCCGGCGGCAAAAATACGGTGCACTGGTGTTGAAGTTGGTCTGATTGAAGAAGCAGACCTGCCGCACCGTCGGCAAGGATCCTGTCGTCACCCGCATGGACGAGATCTTGTTGTTCAGGAACGCTCCCAGCCTGGGGTTGCTGATGGTGATGTTGCGGCAGAACGCCCCCTGGTTGGGATTGGCACAGACCTGCGCTTTCGCGTTTCCGTAGAGCCGGATCGAAGAGACCCGGTCATTGCGGCTTGGTGGCAGCGAGTTGTAGGTACCAGGCCCGCGGCAAAAGCTGGCGCCTGTGTAATTCGGGCCGTCATAGAAACAGACCCTGGATACGCCGAGCGTCGGCCCGAGGTCCGGGAAAATCGCGTCACCGCAGACGAGCTCGAACCGAGGCTTGCCACCAGAGCCCAGGACAAGGCGGAAGCTGCAATTCGGATCCGAGGAGCTACCGGTTGCTTCCAGGTAGCGCGAACTGACCCAGCCGTCAGGCCCGGCATGGGTGATGTAGCACCAGCCGTTGGTTTGGCATTCGGACATTTCCACGCGCTCGCCCCGGGTCAGCGTGTCGATGACGGCAAAGGATGCCCCGGGCCCGGATCGGACGTTGACAGCGGAAGTCGCGCGGGCCTCGTTTGACTGGGCCCGGTCCGGCGTGGCGAGTAACGCCAAGACCGCGACGATCAGGGACCCCAGAAGGATGGACGGTTTCATGTACTCTCCTCCAAAAGACGGGCCTGCGAGTCTTCGGCGCGCTTTGGCTCCGTTTGCGTGATGGACTCCGCATGATCCCAGAACTCCGCGGATTGCGATATGCGCTAGGTCAAATTGCGGAGAGTGCCGACACGGTTGTCATGGCGCTGGTTGTGCGCAGGTTTTTCAGACAAGGCCGGACCTGAGGTGCTCGTGACCGAGCATCTGTGACTGGGCAGCGGCGTCAAGGTCGGGCCGCCTCCGGCGGTGCTATCGCAACCTTGACCCCGCCCCTCACTCTCGGTTGGGAGAGTCCGTGGGTTCGGCGGGAGGGTGCCTGTCGGGAGCTAGCCGTTGGCAAGCTGGTCGTAGGCGTCGAGCGCCTTCGCGGCGTACATCAGCGAGGGGCCGCCGCCCATCTGGATGCACATGGCGAGCACGTCGGCAACCTCGTCGCGGGTGGCGCCGACCTTGACCAGGGCCTCGACATGGAAGCCTATGCAGGGCTCGCAGCGGTCGGCGACGGCGATGCCGAGGGCGACGAATTCCTTGGTCTTGAGGTCGAGCGCGCCGTTCTCCTTCACCGCCTTCGACAGCGCGCCGAAACCCTTGGCGGTCTCGGGCAGGGTGCGGTTGAAGACGCGCAGTTGCGCACGCATGTCGTCGTTGGCGTCGGTCCAGTCCATCTTTGTCCCTCTCGGTTTTTCAGGGTGATGGACCGGGGGGCGGCAGGCTGCCTTGATCGGGGTCAAATGAGGCGGGCGGGATCGAGGGCTTTGACGGTGGCGGCGTCGACATTGGAGGGCCGGCCGGCGATCAGGTCGGCGGCGAGTTGGCTGACGGCGGGCGAGGTCTGCATGCCGTAGCCACCTTGCCCGGCGAGCCAGAAGAAACGCGGGTTTTCCGGCGCGAAACCGATTACGAGGTTGCGGTCGGGGGCGAAGCTGCGGAGGCCCGCCCAGCTCGCTTCGACCCGGGTGACGGGTTCGGTGACGACGGCCTCGTAGCGGGCGAGGCCGTGGGCCAGCACCATGTCGTCGGCCCAGGCGTCATGCGGCTCCACCGGGTCCTCATCGGCCGGCGAGACCAGGAGCTTGCCGGCGTCGGGCTTGGCGTACCAGGTCTCGCCGGGACCGAAGAGCATCGGCCAGTTCGAGACATCGTGGCCGCCGGGCGCCGGGATGCGGGCCATGGAGCGGCGATAGGGTTGCAGGCGGATCGGTTGCACGTGGGCGAGATGCGCGATGTGGTCGGCCCAGGCGCCCGCGGCGTTGACGATCAGCTTGGCGGAGTGGTTGCCTGTGGTGGTTTCCACGCGCCAGCCGGTGTCGGTGGCGTGGATATCCGTCACGCGGGTCTTGAGGTGGATCGTGGCGCCGTGCGCGCGGGCCTCGCGTGCGAAGTTCTGGATCAGGCGGTCGGTGTCGATGTCCCAGGCCTCGGCGTGGTGACCGACCTGGGTGACTTTCTCCGGGTCGAGAATCGGAACCAAGCCGCGGGCCTCGTCGAGCGGCATCCGCGTCATCGCCATCGTCCGCAGATCGTGGGCGAAGGCGTCCTCGTCCGCGGCGGTGCCCACCAGCATCAGGCCGCGCGGACTGAGCACACCGCCGTTGGCCTTCATGTGATAGGCCTTGCTGGCGCGGTTCAGGGTGATGGTGGAGGGCAGGCCATAGGTTTCCTCGAACATCGCGGCCGACCGGCCCGAGGCGTGATAGCCGAGGCCATCTTCCGCTTCGAGCACCGTCACCTGGCCGAGAGGTGCCAGGCGCGCGGCGGCCGAGATGCCCGCGATGCCGCCGCCGATGATCAGGATATCGGTCATGCCTCTTCGCTGCGGTCCGTGGCGGGTGGCGGCGTGGGGGTGAGCGCCGCGAGGCGGTCGTAGAGCGCATCGTCCATGTCGAGATCGAGCGCGGCGAGGGAGGGCTCTAGCTGTGCAGCGGAAGAGGCGCTGATGATCGGGGCGGTGATGCCAGGGGTATGCGCGACCCAGGCGACGGCGAGGGTGATGGGGGAGACGTTCAGCTCTTGCGCCACATCGCCAAGGGCCACGGCGGCATCGTGCATCCAGTCCTGGCCGTAACGCGCCTTGTACATCGCGTCATCGGTGAGGCGGCCCGCGTCGCCGCGGCTGTACTTGCCGGTCAGCAGCCCGCCGCCGAGGGGGGAGTACGGCACGACTGCGAAACCCTCGGCAAGCGCCATGGGCAGGATCTCGACCTCGGCCTGACGTTTGACGAGGTTGAACATCGGCTGCAGCATGGTAATCGAAAGGCTGAACTCGTGGGCTGTGCGCGCGGCCTTCATCGTCTGCCAGGCGGAGAAGTTGGAGACGCCGATATGGCGGATCGTGCCGGCCTCGGCTATGCGGGCAAGGGCCTCGAAGGTTTCCTCCAGCGGCACGTCGTCGTCCCAGCGGTGGAGGTAGAGCAGATCGACGATGTCCATGTTCAGGCGCCGGCGGCTTTCGTCGAACTGCGCGGTGATGTTGGCGGCGGAACTGCCATCGGGGAAGGCGCATTTGGTGGCGATGAAGAGATCGGCCCGCTCGGGTGCGGCGAACTCGCCCAGCAGGGTTTCCGAGGCACCGCCGGTGTAGCCGAAAGCGGTGTCGTAGAAGTTGATGCCGCGGCTGCGGCAGGCGTCGTACATGGCGCGGCTTTCGGCGGCGTCGGCCTTGCCGCCGAACTGCATGGTGCCGAAGCAGAACCGGCTGAGCGGTGCGCCGTTTGGCGTGGTGAGGGTCATGGTCATGGCGGTCTTCCTTTCGAAGGGAAGACCTATCCGGCGCGCCGGGCGGCGGCAAGGACCGGCCCGTCACGGGGCCGGGCCTTCGGTCTATTCCGCCGCGATCTGGGCGGGTTGCCGGACGACGAGGTCGCAGGCCAGGCAGGCCTCTTCACCGGTCTGGCTGTACCAGCGGCAAGAGCCGCGGATCGTGCAGGGTGGAAGGGTCGCGGCCTTCATCCCGGGTGCCTCGGCCTCGAGATGCGCGAGCACCTTGTCGATGAGCCCGCAGGCCGCGCCGGTCCAGTGCCCGCATTTGCCCTCCTCACATGGCGCGGCAAAGCGCATATGCGCCTCGGGCGGGCCGTTGGCCGAGGCCTGCCGGACGAAGTCGTCGTCCACGGGCATCGGCGTGCGGAGGTGCTTGATGCGGCCGTCCTTGCCGGCGACGCCGAGCAACGTGGATCCTGGCGTGCAGGTAGAGCTGGGACAGGTGATACCGCTCATCGCCCAGGCCTAGCCCAGCCGCTCGAACGCGCCCCTGAGCAATTTCTCGGACTTCAGAACGTCGTCGAGCTCCGGGCGGATGATGATGCCCCAGGGGAAGGGCCGTGGGAATTTTACCACCAGCGGCTCTTCGAAGCGCAGGCGGGCGACATAGGACATCGCGGTTTTCTGCAGGTCGGCGTTCAGCTCTTCGATGGTTTCCTTTTCCATGTCGATGTCGCCGAGGTCGATTACGAATCTGGTCATGATTTATGCTCCGTTCAATCGGTTGTGAAAAAATGCGCTACTGGATGGATTGCGCGAGTGAAGCTTATCTGATTCCCGTTAATAGTGTAACAGCCCGCGAGGTCAGGTATTCCGGACCGGCGGGGCCCTGCCGACGAGGCCGGCATCAAATAAAAGGCCCGGACGAGCGGGTCCGGGCCTTCGATTGGCGCTATTGCGGCTGGATCAGTTCGGAACTGACCCGGTGATGCCCTCGATATAGAACGTCATGCCTGCGAGCGTGCCGTCATCGGCGACCTCGCCGTCGGCCAACCACGGCGTGCCGTCCTGGTTGTTGATCGGGCCGGTGAAGGGGTGGTACTCGCCCGCGGTGATCGCCGCGATCATCGCCTCGGCCTCGGCCTTCACGTCCGCCGGGACCGCGTCGGTGATCTCACCGATCACGACCTCGCCCTCGGGCATGCCGGCCCAGCTGGCCTGCTGCTCCCAGGTGCCGTCCATCACGGCCTGGACGCGCTTGATGTAGTAGGGGTTCCAGTTGTCGATGATCGAGGCGACGCGCGGGCTGGGTTTGAACGCGGCCATATCCGAGGCCTGGCCGAAGCCGATAACATTGCCGCCTTCCTTGGCGGCCTCAGCGAGCGGGGCGGTCGAGTCTGTATGCGCGGTGATCACGTCGACGCCTTGGTCGATCATCGCGCGCGCGGCGTCGGCCTCTTTCGCCGGATCGAACCAGGTCGAGACCCAGGTGACGACAAGCTCCACATCCGGATTGGCCAGCTTGGCGTGGTGGAAGTAGCTGTTGATGCCCTGGATCACTTCCGGGATCGGGAAGGAGGCGATGTAACCGATCTTGTTGGTGTTGGTCATGCGGCCGGCGATGTGGCCCACCACGGCCCGGCCCTCGTAGAACCGCGCGTCATAGGTCGAGACGTTCGGATGCTCGCGCTTGTAGCCGGTGGCGTGTTCGAACTTCACGTCCGGGAACTTGGCCGCCACGGTGTTGGTCGGGTCCATGTAGCCGAAGGAGGTGGTGAAGATGATATCGCAACCGCTCAGCGCGAACTGGGTCAGCACGCGCTCGGCATCCGCGCCTTCAGGGACGGATTCCTGCCAGGCGATCTCGACCTTGTCGCCGAATTCCTCTTTCACCGCCAATGCGCCCTGGTGGTGCTGATAGGTCCAGCCGCCGTCGCCGATCGGCCCGACATAGACGAAGCAGGCCTTGGTGGGCTCGTGGCTGCCGGCGAAGGCCGCGCCGCCAAGCGCGAGGGCCAAGGCAGCGCTTGCAAGCAGTGTTCTGCGTTTCATTTGGTTCTCCCTGTTGTTCCGCGGGCCCCCAGACCCGCCTTGGGTATGTGCCCCTAGTTTGAGGCGTGAAAACTGCGCCCAAGCGCTGCCGGCGCGGCGAGTGCTGCGCGGCCCCGGTTGGACGACATGATGACCAGCACCACGATAGTGATGATATAGGGCGACATCGACAAGTACTGCACCGGCACGTCAAGCCCCGCGGCCTGCAGATTGAGCTGCAAAACCGTGATGCCGCCGAACAAATACGCACCCAGAAGCGCGCGCCACGGCTTCCAGCTGGCAAAGACCACGATGGCAAGCGCGATCCAGCCCGCGCCTGCAGTCATGCCCTCGGTCCATTGCGGCACGCGGATGAGACTCAGGTAGGCGCCGCCCAGCCCCGCGCAGGCCCCGCCAAAGGCAATCGCCATCAGCCGCACGGTGACGACCTTGTAGCCCAGCGCATGGGCGGCGTCGTGGCTCTCGCCCACCGCGCGCAGGATCAGACCGGCGCGGGTGTATTTCAGGAACGCCCAGACCCCGGCGACAAGCGCGAGGCTGAAATAGACCATCAGGTCGTGGCTGAAGAGGATAATGCCGACGACGGGCAGATCGGCGAGAGGGCCGAAATTCACGTCCCCCGTGGCGGGCGGCTTGATGCCGATATAGCCCTGCCCAAGCAGTGCCGAGAGGCCGAGGCCAAAGAGCGTCAGCGCGAGCCCCGTGGCGACCTGGTTCGACAACAGGAACTGGGTGAGCACCCCGAACAGCATCGACAGGACCGCTCCGCCGAGGGCCGCGCAGATGAAGCCGAGAAAAGGCGAGCCGCTTTCCACCGCGATGGCGAAACCGCAAATCGCGCCGGTGATCATCATGCCCTCGACGCCGAGGTTCAGTACGCCCGCCTTCTCGACGATGAGCTCGCCGATGGCGGCCAGCAGGATCGGGGTCGAGGCCACCATGAGCGCGGCGATCAGAACGAGCGGGTTGATTGCAGAGAGATCCATCACGCGGCCTCCGTCCTGCCGACCCGGATGCGGTAATTGGTGAGCACGTCCACAGCCAGCAGGAAGAACAGGAGCATCCCCTGGAACGCCTGGATCGCCGCGGCGGGCAGGGCAAGCTGCGCCTGCGCCGCCTCGCCGCCGATATAGGTCAGCGCCATCAGCAGGCCCGCAAGCAGGATGCCGATGGGGTGCAGGCGGCCGAGAAAGGCCACGATGATCGCGGTGAAGCCGTAGCCGACATTGAAATCGATGCTGATCTGGCCCGCGGGCCCGGCGACCTCGAAAAGCCCGGCGAGCCCTGCCAGCGCCCCCGATGTCCCGAGACAGAACACCACCAGCAGTTTCGGCCGCACCCCGGCGAACCGCGCCGCCCGCGGGCTCTGCCCCGTGAGCCGGATCTGGTAGCCCAGCATGTGCCGGTTGAGCAGGATATAGGCCAGGATCACCGCAATGAAGGCCGCGATGACGCCCCAGTGGATGCCGGTGCCGGCGATCAGCTCCTGGTTCGAGGCAGGCTCGTATTGCCGCAGGTTCCGGCTGCCGGGAAAGCCCGCCCCGTCGGGGTTGCGCAGGGCCCCCAGCGCCATCGAGGCCAGAAGCTGCTCTGCCACGTAGACCAGCAGCAACGAGACCAGGATCTCGTTGGTATTAAAGCGCGTCTTCAGCAGTGCCGGGATCATCGCCCATAAGAAGCCGCCGGCCGCCCCCGCCAGCACCATCAGCGGAAAGATGATCCACAGATCGGCGGGATAGAAGGCCAGCCCCACCGCCGCGCCGCAGATCGCGCCGACGATATATTGCCCCTCGGCCCCGATATTCCAGATCCCGGCCCGGAAGCCCAGCGAAAGCCCGATCGCGATCAGGATCAGCGGCGCTGCCTTCACCAGAAGCTGCCCGCGGTAATAGAACGCGAACTCGCCGAGGATCGGGTCGTAGAAGATCGTCTTGATTGCCACGAAGGGGTTCTTGCCCAGCATCGCGAACAGGATCCCGCCCGCGATCATCGTCAACATGACCGCGAGCACCGGCGTGATCGCCCCCACCACCCGCGACGGGTTCGGCCGTTTCTCGAGCCGGATCATGCCAAGGCTCCTTCATCTTGGCCCAAATACTCCGGGGGTCTGGGGGCGGAGCCCCCAGAGCGTCGGCGCGCCAAGGGCGCGGCGAAATCACGCCTCCACATGCGCCACCTCCATGTCATGCGCGCCGCCCATCATCAGGCCGATCTCTTCCACCGTTAGCCCTTTCGCCGCACGCGGCGCGCTCAACCGCCCCTCGTTGAGCGCCGCGAACCGGTCCGAGATTTCCATCAGCTCATCGAGGTCCTGGCTGATCACCACCACCGCCGCACCCTCGGCGGCGAGATCCAACAGCGCCTGCCGGATCGCCGCCGCCGCCGAGGCGTCCACACCCCAGGTGGGCTGGTTCACCACGAGACATGCCGGGCGTTGCAGGATCTCGCGCCCGATCACGAATTTCTGCAGGTTCCCGCCCGAGAGCGACCGCGCTGAGTTCGCCGGCCCAGGCGTACGCACATCGAACTCCGCGATGATCCGCTCGGCGAAGCCTTGCGCCGCCGGCCAGCGCAGGAACCCGCCCGAGACCAGCTCTTCGCGGATCGCGCCGGTCAGCAAGGCGTTCTCCGTCAGCGACATATCCGGCGCCGCGGCGTGTCCGAGCCGTTCTTCCGGGGCCGCCAAGAGCCCCAGCCGCCGCCGCGCGTTCGGGCCCAGATGCCCGATCTCCTGCTCGCAGAATTTCACCGCCTCGCGCGGCGCCAGGGTTTCACCCGAAAGCGCGGCCAGAAGCTCGTCCTGCCCGTTGCCCGCCACGCCGCCGATGCCGAGGATTTCGCCCGAGCGCACCTCCAGATGCACCGCCTTGAGCGAGGTCCCGAACGGGTTCGACGACTTCACCGACAGCGCCGCGAGGTCGAGCACCACCGACCCGGGTTCCTTGGCCTCGCGCGAGGGCACGTGCAGGGTCGTGCCGACCATCATCTCGGCCATCGAGCGGGCGCTTTCCTCGCGCGGATTGCACTCGCCCACCACCTTGCCCAGCCGCAGGATCGTGGCGTGATCACACAGCGTTTTGATCTCTTCGAGCTTGTGGCTGATATAGAGGATCGAGGTGCCCTCGGCCTGCAATTTCCGCAAGGTTTCAAAGAGGATATCGACTTCTTGCGGGGTCAGGACCGAAGTCGGTTCGTCCATGATCAGAAGCCTTGGGTCCTGCAGGAGGCATCGAATGATCTCCACCCGTTGCCGCTCGCCCGCCGAGAGATCACCGACCAGCCGGTCCGGATCTAAAGGTAGTCCATAGGTCTCCGACACCTCCCGGATCCGCCGCGCGAGCTGGCGTTGCGGCGGCGGATCTTCCATGCCGAGGGCGACGTTCTCTGCCACGTTCAGTGCTTCGAAGAGAGAGAAGTGTTGGAACACCATCGCCACCCCGGCCGCCCGCGCGGCATGGGGTGTGGCGGGCTCAAACGGTACGCCACCGAGACTCATGCGCCCGGCGTCGGGCCGTACCAACCCGTAGATCATCTTCACCAGTGTCGACTTGCCCGCGCCGTTTTCACCCAGAAGCGCGTGCACCTCGCCCGGCCGGATCGCGAAGGAGACGTCGTCATTGGCCACCACGCCGGGATAGGCCTTGCGCAGGCCCTCGAGCGTCAAGAGCGCTTCGGTCATGCCACGTCCTCCTTGCAAAGCCGCGCGCCGGGCCGGGCCAGAAGCCGCGCGGCCACGCCGATCGCGATTTCGTATGGCCGCTTGCCCAGCGAGGGATCGCCAATCGGGCATTCGATCTGGTCGATCTCGGCCTCTGTGTGCCCCAACGCCCTCAGCCGCGACCGGAACCGCGCCCATTTCGTCGCCGAGCCGATCAGCCCGGCATAGGCGAAGGGCCGTTGCAGCACGGTGTGGCAGAGCTCGAGATCATAATCATGCTCGGGCGTCATGATGAAATGCGCAGCCTCCGGCGGGGCCTTGGCCATGATCTCGGTCGGCAGGATGTCGTTGCTCCGCAGCACATGGTCCGGCAGGCGGTCCATGAGATCGGGCCGAACGTCGGCGACATGAACCTCGAATTGCGGCAGTGGCGCGAGGACCTTGGCCAGCGCGGTGCCCACATGGCCCGCGCCGTAGATGTAGACCGG
>JAAUYH010020217.1_pt1 | contig 22560 bp, 12 predicted proteins | sample 7278061 | NCBI WGS metagenome assembly JAAUYH01 (sample SAMN14350203, study PRJNA611818) | marine sediment metagenome | isolation source: surface marine sediment (0.6m) | place: French Polynesia: Moorea | collected 2018-08 | reverse complement strand
GGTGCCCTACAAAGTATTAGTACAGCATTAAAAAATAAATGATGGTTTGATATTTCACAGCTCTGTCTTTAATTTTCCCGCTACGTTGCAACATTAGGGTTGTTCTATCTTTTTGTCTACCTACTGTACAGTATAATCATTTGAGGTCTTGAACTGCAGCAGTACTGTTCACCAATTAAATTTAGGAACTGTATTCGTAGATTCTCTAATCCGTTTACAAATGCTCCTTTTATCCAATTAAAGTCAGCTCTAAAAATAATGCAGTTGAATGGCTTACTTGTGTGCAGAACGAAAATCTGTTGCGGCATGAGAGTTGATGCCAACCTCTACCCGGTCCTAGAGGAAGAATGATTATTAAAGATGTGCTTTCCATCGGGCGCAATCTCGCTGAATACAAGAAAATGTTTTCGCTCGATGATGAGAACCTGAAATCAAACATTCTTGATGTTGGTGCAGGACCTGCAAGCTTCAATATGGAGATGAAAGCAAATGGACATAATACAGTTGTGTCTGTCGATCCGATTTACGGACTTACTGTGTCAGAGTTGACAGAATGTGTTGAACAAGCAAGCTCGATTATCAGAAATCATGTTTCCGCACGAAAGCAAACTTTTAATTGGAGCCAAGAAACGCACCCCACCATAGATTCGCTAGTCGATTCTCGGCAAACTACCATGAAAGCATTCCTGTCCGACTTCAAAGAGGATAATACCTCATATCTTGTCGGTACTACATTGAGTTTGCCGTTTCCAAACAAACATTTTAGTCTGACATTATCAAGCCACTTTCTAGTGTTGTACTCCGAGCAACTTGGCAAAGAGTTTCATGTGGATGCAATTCGTGAGCTGTGTCGAGTATCACGTGAAATTCGAATTTACCCGCTTCTTAACATGGCAGGGGAAATGCCATCCGCCGTCATCGCTGCGATGCGAGAAGAGGTGTCGAAAATGAATATGCAGAGTGAGATTGTTGCAGTTGGATATCACTTTTTCAAGGGTGCCGATAGGATGTTGCGAATTTTCTAGGAATACTGTTCAGGGTACTGTACTACCGGTACTGTATGCAATAAATTTACTGTAAAATATCAGAATCAGTTTTGCTAAGATAAGAATGGCATGTGCGGTTGACGAACATTCACGCAAGTTGTAACAAATGAGTCACAACTTAGAACACAGGATTTTCTAGCCAAAATCCTGGTTGATAACCACCGTCCATGCCATGTTCGATGCAACGTGTAGTACAGTACCGTACAGGGCGCGCATCTGTGCTCTCAATTTCAGATCGACCACCATTCCTCCTCCGAGTCTCGTGTATCGGAAACTATCCGATATCGGCTATCGTCTTCGCCGTCAACTCTTCGATTCGATCGTCTGCCTAGCTTGGTGCAGACGCATACTCACATCCCTGGTTCGGACCGCTGTGATGCGTAGCGGCTCCGAGCGTGCGGCCGCCCCCATCCTCGCCCTTAAAACCTGCTCCATCGTTGACCTCTCCTTCTGGGTGGTCAACCACAAGTGGCACTCCGCTGACTTTTCCGATTGCGAGCGCACCCCCGGATAACATGACGCCACTGACTGTTTCTGATATTCATTCGTTTCGCGTGTTCGAGGGACCGGAGAAGCGTTTGTTGGTATCGTTTGCTAGTGATGCCCGGCATGTGAATCTGCGTCGAGTGCTACATTCCGATTATATTCAGCGTATTTTGACCGCCGCCTCTTGTACTGTTCTTAGCGTGCAGCGCAACAAGCGTTTCGATGCCTTCTTATTGTCTGAATCGTCTTTGTTTGTTGCTGATGATGCGATAATGCTGAAAACTTGTGGTACCACTACATTGCTACGCGCACTGCCAGTCATCATCGATGTCGCTGCTGCTTGTGATATTGTCCCCACAACTGTTTCCTATTCTCGGGTGCGCTTTCAACATCCAGAACTTCAGCCATGGCCACATGCCTCGTTCGTAGATGAAGTCACATATTTGGACAACACCCTTCACGCGCAGGGTACTCCTTTGCAGATGGGTGCAGGCGATTGGCATGTGTACGTTGCGCATCTTGGTCAATCCACCGCTGTTCCCAAATCTCCTACTCATACGCTTGAGATATTCATGTTCGACCTCGACCCTACAGCGATGCATCACTTTTTTGATGCCGGGCCAGATGCGCAGCTCACCACGAAAAAATCTGGTATCGCCTCGCTCCTACCTGATGACGCTATCATAGACGAGTACAACTTCGAACCATGCGGCTATTCCTTGAATGCCATTGATGAGTCTGGGTGCATCACAATTCATGTTAGTCCTGAACCACAAGCATCTTATGTGTCTTTCGAAAGTACTGCAGATTCCGATTGCCTCGCAGATACTGTCGCTAAGGTTGTGAAGTTGTTTCGCCCCAGTCGATTCACTGTGGCTTTCGTCGGTTCAGAAGATTGCAAAGCGTTCATCAAGTGCCGAAAAGCACCCGTAGACTGGCTTAAATTGTCGAAACTCCTTGGTGGTGAGTTTCAACTCGCGGGCGAACCAGCTACAGTGCGTGCTTCGGCCTGGTTATGGGCGTCTGCTGGCAAGTACTCACGCGACGCCGGGATGAAAGTAGCCTTCAGCCCGATGGAGCAGCATCTGAGCAACTCCATACTCGACGAAGTATCGCGTAACTTCAACGTTGTACCGGTGGCCGCGGTGGATGAGGTATCCAAGGCGCGTGCCGCAATGTCAACCAACAATGTAGGTGAACATCCGATGTACATAGTCGATGTCAAACAACTGGAGCAGCGTGCACTGCGCGTTCGATGGATGCTCCCTGAGAAGTATGCTTTGCGATATGCAGTACGATGCAATCCAGATGTGGCAGTGTTGATGATTCTCAATAGTTTGGGGTGGTCATTTGAAACAGTCTCTGTAGCAGAGGTGGGATTGTTACTCAGTGTTGGGGTTAAGAAGGAACAAATTGTGTTTTCGTCACCGATAATTTCGAAGGCTGTCTTGGCATGCATGAATGATATTGGCATTGTTTCAGTATTCTGCATACCAGATGGTGAGTTAAAGAAGGTTATGCGTGATGCAGGTGTTGGCGTTGAGGTACGCGTACCGACAGGTGCTGTGGACGACACTGTTGCATTATGCGAATCCGTGCTAGACATTTCAGGGAAAATTGAGTCGTTTGTGCTTGATTACAGTCTGGATGAACAATTTATCGATGTCAATCGATCAGTTGAATGGCCAGCGGCTGCTCTGGACACCATCAAAATGGTGAAACAGCGACTTCCGCCAAGTGTCGTGGAAGATGCACGTCTCTGCATCGGGGAGTTGTGTCCACTCGAAGATGAAAATCTTCTGAAGCAAGTATTGACTGAGGTGGATATGGGATTGATTATAAGTCCTGGACCATGGGTAGTTGGTCCGTGTATGTCGGTCGTCGTGAATATTGTTGGATTACGATTGCGTAAGTGCGAAGTTTATTCATATTACTTGAATGACGGTGTGTATGGAGCATTCGGCTTCGTTGCTATGGGACGTTCGAAGGGGCTAGAACCTCCGGAAATCTTGACGAAGAAAATTGAGGTGGAAAGTAGCAGCGACGATGGAACGAGTGCGGTCTCATTGGAAATGTTCCACAGTGTATTGTTTGGTCCCACATGTGACGCTATCGATCGTGTATGGAGTGGCGCTTTGCCGAGGCTTGAAATCGGTGATTCACTTGTGTTTCGTGGGATGGGTGCATATGCTGTCTCGACGTCAACTTCCTTCAATGGATTTCCGGAAGGGTTTCACACGGTTTATGTTGCCGGCGGGGATGATTGTGGGGTGTTCGAAACTTCATCGAATAGTAGTACAATGGAGTAGCACTTAACCGATTAGACTTTTCTCCCTCTGTCGCCTTGACTCTTGTTCCTTGTTACTGTAGTATGAAAGCCATAAAGTTTGCCATGGGGTTTTACAGGTTTTACAGCGCTGCTCTATGTCTACTCCATAGATTATTGTACTGTACATGGGGAGAAGGACAGATCAACATGCGCGAAGTCTCCATTGATTCAAGTGAATACGGTGGCCTCGAGTGCCTCTGACGAAGATTCCAGTAAGCACTGACTTGGTGGAAACGCAGCAGTAGAATTGCAAGCATGGGAGCAAGGGAAAAGTATTAACCAGAAATTCTATGTTCATGTCGACTCCTCCGTTGTATCAAGTTACTAGCATTGGCGTGAGGAACATGGTAGGAATTGCACTCTTGACAAGGAGTTTGACTCGGAGTGGCGTAGTTCCATTGTTGCTTCAACCGTTCGTTGTTCTCGCGCAGACGTTGTGTACTGAGCGACGCTTTCCTCCGTTTCATTCGTGATGATGCGTAAATTTCGAGAATCACACCCACGACCATCATCACCAATGCAAATAATAGCAGTCCAACGCCTGCGTACCGCACGTCACTCTTGGTTTCACATGACGCGCTCCAACTCTCCACAACGAGCGAATGTTTTTCAGAGAATTGCAAACCACCAAACGCCCAAACCACAGTGGTGTCGTGTCGACGATTTGCTTGCAGCAATTCAATTCCTTTGATAGAAAGTGGTATACAGCTCACGATATCTGTTGCAATCGTGTACACAAATAGTGCAAGCATTGATACATCGGCGATGGAAGCTAACGGAATCAGAGTGAACAAACAAGAGAGAGTAAGAATAGAAATATTCGACGCCGCTCTCGAATCTTCGACTTGTTCACGCCAATCAGCTTTTGCGCTTAAAGCTTCAGCAATGGCCGGATTTTCTCCAGGCGGGGTGCGTCCTCGAAATATGGAAGAACCCGGTCGGCCCAACCAATTCTCCCATGTCGTCGTGGTATTCGCCACGATTTCCACGTTCCGCTTGTCTTGATCAACTGCAATCATCTTTGGTAATTTGACAATAATATTTCCAGCAACACCATTCTCACTGGTCAAGTACTCGACGATGTATTGTCGTCGTCGATCACCACGGTCTACAAACACGGGAAACTGGGTTAGTGAAACCATGACAGCCCACTTGCCCCGAATTCGGAAGCCCACGTTGTGCACGAGTTGACAGCTATCGATGTGGTCCACATACCCAAACTTGGCGTGCGGGTATGCGTTGTTTTTCCAGTCAGCTCTGTTCATGGTTCGTACTGCCTCTACTCCCGCCAACTTGGTTGCATCGGTGAAGGTTAGTCTATTTCGCCACAAATCAGATTGTTCACGTCGATTGTAGTTCATGTTGATTTCGGTGGTACAGTTTTCTTGAATTGCAGGTAGTCCTAAATCTCTCAACTTGACGGTTAGGGCGACTATAGATTGTTCAGCACGTCGATTACAAATGTAGTCATCAGGACCAAGACCATATGGTTGTTTCGTCTTGTATAGTGATTGTAAACGGTCATCAACTTCTTGCATGTGCTTTTTCAGGGCTAGGAGAGATTTGGTTGCAGTTTGGTTACCGCGGAAGTAAGCGGACATAGGCCCTTGAGTACTGCCAGATAATAAACGGTTTTTTAGCCCTTCTGGCACCTCCACATCCCCAGGGTTAAAGCTTTGTGCGAAAGTTACGACAAGAAAGATCCATACGAGACAGCGAAATCGTGTCATGACGGCAAAGCGGGGAAAGATTAGAGAGGCATCACGACGGTAAGTTTCGCATTTGGGGTGTGGCGTCGCAGCTAAGTACACTACAGTACAGTACAGTAAGATGAGAGGTGTTCTTTTGCACTAGGTGCAATAACGACTCGGGGCGCGGTATCGAGTTGACTGGTGTTGTAAATTTACTGTAGTTTATGTCCTACGCAGTACTATGAAAGCATTGAATAGTACGCGCTTGCTGATTTTATTATTTCGTCGTATCTCGGTTAGACATCGTTATATCCTTGTACGGTAGCTGATTACTGGTTACTGTACTTGTGTGTTTGTGCGTTGGAGGAATGCATGAATTAGGGAAAACATTCTCGCAAAGGACTTATATTTATTGGGTACAATATGGATTGTAGGGTACAGTAAATTTACTCATGATGGTAGGCACTGTTCTACACCTGTACCTGCACCGGTTTGTCTCATTTGTAAAATCCACAGTTTTACCCTGGAGTATTGAGAGGAGGTTCAAGCGACCTTGTTGAAAATACAGTATTTACTGTAAATTAGACCTTGGGACAGAGTTCTGCGCCGCACCGTTTTTCAACTAAACACACCTACACTCTACCGTGATTTCATCTCAGACGTTGTTCGCAAGTGACTTCCAACTCTTCATTCATCTGCGGGGAACTGAATGCACTGAACGGTGTCAACAAGTGAATCGTCAAATCTTTAGGTTGGATCTGCTACTGTACTTTTACATCAAAAAACACGAAAACCCCATTGATTGGCTGATGAACAGGAACATGGTGACTGTGCGTGGTGTTATGGATATGACTATCTAAAGTCAGCAAAGCCCCACTTCTAAACCCTTACGGTTAACCATGCCCACTGTTTTTCGCTATACAGTGCACTACTGAAAATGATGCTGGGAATAGGTCAGTTATTAAGATAGAAATAGGTTCACGGTCATCTCCCGCCACCTGCGCGCGCTCGCGCAGCTAGCTATTGATTTCATGCAGTCACTTACCTGAGCTAGGGCCACTATCTCATGAATATCCCTTTGCAAGATACGTTTTGCACTGAAATCGCTGCACAGCGCTCCACTTTATGCTTCCGAGTTTACTGTTAGTACGGAAATTCGAGATTGTGCATGTTCACGCAATCAAGACCGTTCAGTGACTAGCGATGTTTGATCGCGAATGGGTTATGCAAAAGCGTGAACAAGTGCAGCTATTGTATTCGCTTGATAACTTGCTTGCAGCAGATTAGTTTTGTCCACTTCAGCCGTACTGCATATGATCGATGTTGATGCTATTACCGGTACGGTATATTGACCCGTAAAGAGGACAACTGATGAACCATAATGATTCTGCTGCGCTGCGTTGGAGCTCTGTTCCATACAAAGACACTTTGATACCCTAACATACAATTTTTCAATATTGCGTGTTTTTAACTTCGCCTAACGCAACAAGGTTAAATAAAATATCTGTGCCCTTCTCGCGCCGTATCTCAATTTCACACAATGGTGGCTCGCGACACATCGATTCCAGAGCGTATGCACGCGGTGCAATGTCACGGTGTGCAAGATTATCGTTTGGAGGAAATTGATGTTCCGCAGGTTGGCGAGAAAGAACTACTAGTGAAAGTAGAACGGTGTGGGCTTTGTGCCGGCGATGCAAAATGTTATCGAGGGACCCCGCGTTTCTGGGGAAATGATGCTATGCCTCGCTATGTAGAAACTCCCGTGGTTCCAGGTCATGAATTTGTAGGTGTCGTCGTCGCCGCCGGATTCGGTGCACTTCAGCATCACCGTGTTGAACTTGGTGATCGTGTTATTGCAGAACAGGTTTTGGCATGTCGAGAATGTTTGTATTGTCGGCGTGGAATGCGATGGTTATGCTTGCCGCATGACATTTTTGGATTCAAGAGGAAGGTGAATGGTGGTGTTGCGGAATTCATGATATTTCCTGCGTTAGCTACGGTGTACAAAATACCGCAACGTGTCCCTCCGCAAGAAGCAGTTTATGTCGAGCCTTTGAGCTGCTCAGTCAATGGTGTAGAACGCGGGAATATTGCGTTTGGCGATACCGTGGTTATTGCAGGTTGCGGACCTATCGGATTGGGCATGATTGCAGCTGCTAAAATGAAGTCTCCTGCCCGGGTTATTGCGCTTGATTGCGTAGATAGTCGTCTTGATATAGCACGTGAATGTGGAGCGGACGTGCTGTTGAACGCCAATAAGGAAGATGTAGTGGCTGCGATTCATGCGATGACCGAGGACGGATGCGACGTCTATATAGAAGCGACAGGAAATCCGAAAGGTGTAGTGCAGGGTCTAGCAGCATGTCGGAAAGCGGGAACATTTGTAGAGTTCAGTGTTTTCAAGGGACCGACAACCGTAGATTGGACTGTTATTGGTGACTTGAAGGAGCTCAACATCAAGGGTGGACATTGTAGTGGTGACCGCGGTTATAATGTTGCGATTGACATGATTCAGTCGGGAAGATTGCCAATGGAGAAAATAGTCACCCATGCGTTGCCGCTGTGTGACACAGTGAAGGGTCTGGAAATGGTGGATGCTGGTGCTACAAGTTCGACGGGTGCCATCAAGGTCACGATTGATCCATTTTCGTAGCTGAGTGACCTAATTTTCGCAAATTTGGTACTGTACTGTATAGGCTAGTCTCGTTCCGCAGGATACCGATAAACCTCTAGATATTCTCAAACTGTTCTTGAGAGCCTCCAATAGAAATTAGTCAGCATAGTCACATTACTCACGATGATAGCATACCTCAAGAAACAAGGCAAGAAAAGTGACACATTACAATTCACTGCTCGTTATTGACTACTACACATCACTTTATGTGAATGATTAGAAACACATTCTCGATTGGTGGACGACACCGAGAGCATGCAAAAAGGTATGTTTTTGTCGTCATTGAATGAAGCAAATAAAAATTAATGTGAGAAGAATCGCAGCGTGAAAGGTAATACTGTTGCGTTTGAGGAATGGTATCATGTTAAATCGAGCTGTGATGGATTTGAAACGTCACAATAAAGAGATCGATTATGAGGAATGGCTAAGCGAGTGTCAGTTACTGTTACGAGTCGATGTTATACCATTTAACCGTTTAAGTGAACGATTGAGTAATATCGGAAATCAATCTAAGAACGTAGAAGATAATGAATTGGATGATGTTGAGGTTCGTACAGATGTCGCGTTAATTGTGGCCGATTCTATTGTTCCTGAAGAATGAAAATGCATTCAGCTTCAGTACCGGTACCGGTACTGTACTGTAGTGTCCTAATACTGCGGAATACTTTACAACGCGATTGTCCGTTATGTTCTCTAACAGCGAGGTAGAAAATGGTAATTGAGGAATTCTTCACATTTGTTGATTCTCAGAGTAGATGCGATAAGTTCAGGTAGATATTGCGCGTATTAAAACTGATCTCAGCTTTTGGTAGGAAATTCAGAGTCCTAGGCGGGAATAACTTATTCGGTGCTGGTTTAGTGTGCGGCGCCAATCGAAATATAATGTTCCTCAATCCATACTTTTCGTATACTGCGTCAAAAATTTGAATATCTAATACTAATCTACTACTCAAAAACACGCCGTACATCTGCCCAGAATGCGGTCATGATACCCTCAGGGTTACTCTTGCGTGATTTTTTCCAGCTAACTTCATCAAGATGGCTCTGAAGTAAAGGTCTAGCACCCCTAGCTCGTTTTATCCATACCTTAGCATCCACCCAGGCTCGTTCAATTGCCTGGGTGAGGAAACGGGTAAGAGGATTGATATAGTTCCGTGAGTGATTCACGGTTTCATGCTTGAGAATATGCGTTGATAATCTGCTGAATGCTTTCCATTCGTCGGATACAATAGTACTGCCCTGTTGAACAGTCTCTAGGATGATAGGGTTTAAAGTTTGAGCCTTGCGGTCATCGACAACATGAAAACGGACGTTACTTTTGTCTTTGCATACATCAAACAACCATAGTCCTTCAACTCGTTCGCCGTGATTCTTATTGTTCATCGCAATATATATTTCAGGGGTTGACTCCTGTTCAGTTCGCTGAGACTCACGTTCTCTAGGATGGTTTCGGTCTCGTAGGCGAAGGCGTCCGCGCTTGTATTTCCCCGTTCCTTGGAACAGTGATTCATCAACTTGAATTGGCTTGTCTTCATCACAACCCATCTTATCTACTAAATCAAGAGCCTTGCCGCAAATTTCACGGCATAGGTGTAACTAGTCCACGACAGTAGCTTTCGACAGTCCAGATTTAGTTACAATTTGTTCAATCGTATCTTAACCATGGGCCCATAGGTAGACAACAGTGACAATTTTAGATAGCGATATGTTACAACGTGGCCTTCCATTCTTGTCCTCGAACGTGAAAAAACGATTGGAATGGCGAACTAACACTGATTTTCGGCATCCAGTCTTGTGACATCTCCACAGTGGCAATTCTTCACCCCGGCGATTCTTCTTGAACGAATGAGTCATTCGCAGGCCACATGACTTACGAAGCTTACCAGGGCACGATACTTTAGAGATATTAAACAAGCCATACTTCTGTAGATAAGCAAGAGTTTTACGTTCGGAAGAAGAGACATTGACAACGAACTCGTTCATAGTCATTGACATCTTGTTCGGGTGTATGGTTTGCGAGTATGAGCGGTTTAGGAGTAGGGCCCATCCGTGAGTATTTGTTTTGTTTGCTTCCGTAAGATTTAACGTTGAATTGATGGTGCCGCACACTATAACGGCACCACTTATTCCTCCAGAGAATAGATTAGATCTAGTTTTTCAACGATTTCTGCTCACTACGCAAGTTCGATCTGTTTCCTGCATATAAAGTGCAGCTTTACTGTCGGTAGAACGTTCAACTCAAGTATTAGAACATTGTGAAAGCAAGACAGTTCTTGATCGGTTTTTACTACGTCAATAATTGGGATAAAGATCATGAGATAATCTTTTGTACTGATCATTGCAGAGGTGTGAAAAATAGTATAAGTTACTCATTTCGGACAAAAAAGATAATTAAAATACATCAAGTAATATTGATCATCAAGAAAATCAACTCTTTCCAATCAAAATTTCTAAGAATAAGTAACTTGCTCTGCAAAGGATATAGAACAAATATATACTGTGAATTTGCAAGTATTTTTTGAAACTATGATTCAGATTTTACATGAAGCAGGTATGGTATAGTTATTCAAGATTGATTCCGTCGTTAGTCACGAGCTTAATCGGTGCCACTCTCGCATTGTACCCCTCATTTTTGTTTCATGGATAAAAATCGTTATATTTTGTTAGAATAGGGGGATTACTGGGAATAGGGGGGAATAAGAAAAGTGAATAAGGTAGTTGGGAACAATTCTCAGTAATTAGAATCAAAGTACAGTAAAAACTTACATATTAAGCAGTAAATAATTGACTAAATTAAGACTAATTGAGATCATTTAAACATGCATATTTTTTGAAAGTCTGATATAGTGGAATTCGAATAAGTCGATGAATTCAATACAATTTGGATAGCTCGTGAAATTAAAGCTCATGCGTTTGATCCGATCATTACTCACACAGAATGTTCTCATTGTTCGACTTTAGTACTAGCTGACAACTGTTTTCATTGTGATTGTGAAATATTCATGTTGCTAAGCAAGAGTTACGTCCAACAACGGTTCAAACGTATTACACAATAAACTGTTGATGATTAAAGTCAACTTTACTACAATCACATCCATTTTGGGACTTTGCTAAATATTAAAACAGCAATTTGTTTTTTTGTAAATAGGTAACTGGAATGTGTAAGTACGAGAATCTTTCCGTCAGTATACCTACCAAGAAAAAAATTCAATACTTGTTATTTATTCTTCGAATGGTTCGAAAATAGTCCATAGCGTGAATAATGTGATAAACGAAATTTTTGATGGCTGGCTGAATATGCATATAGTTTACGTAGAAAACCCAAAAATTCAGGTGAAATGGACAAATTCAACCAAAAATATTGGAGTGCAACTGAATCGAACATTGAACACGACTGCTCATTTTTAATAACGCATAGATCGATTTCAGTATCTAGAAATTGAATGTTAATGATTTCTCTATAAGTGATCTTTTTTCGGCAAGATCAGGCAATACAGTCTGATAGAACAGATAGAACGAAATTAATTTGCGAAGGCTGCTCTTAACTTTCAAAACTTTGAGCTATAAAATTTCCGGTTATCGAGTGGTTCATTGTGTGATCAGCAAGTTAGCCCGTTACTAAGCTAATTATTTCAGTGAATTTGTCGGAGCAAAAGTAGATGAATCAATCTTTTCTGGTTCTTTATCAGATGTAGTTCCGATCACACTTCAAATATTATTATACTGCTGCTTTCCTAAGTTCGGGCGAGTTCGTTCAGCTCACCAAAACGTGCGAAGAGAAGTTCGGCAAATGTCTTGCAAGCGCTGCTTAACATAAGTTAAAAAATATGAAATATGACGGATTATTTGAATGCCGAATCAATAAATCATCACACGCACGAGGATGAAATCACCCAATCAGAAACAATCGAGCAGTATGCTCTTTTGTCGGATCGACTTCAATAGCATTTTCTGGAAGCAGTGGTTCTTCTACAGGGGGTTACAAAAAAGTACGAAAAGGAAAAGCCTGTATTACTTTAAATTTAGGGTTGTATGACACAAATCATATATCATGCAGGAGAGGAATACATGAATTTTTAGGACTCATGGATTGCCATTTCTACCGCTTACCGGGTTTATAATAATGCAGAAGATTGAACTTAAGAAGTTTTGATTGATTTTCATGGCATGGGCCAAATGAAGTTTTAATTTTTGTCAAAAGAACACGAGCTATATATTATTATAAATACTATTGCGATTAAAATGCTGGGTATTCCGATAGATTGAACGTTCATACCTAAATTTTATGGAATTCAAGGTATACTACTGTGCTTTCCTCTGACAGCCACAAAATAGCGCCGAAATTTCCAAGAAAAAGCTCAAAATCTGTCTGAATTTCATGGGATTCGGTCTGATACATCTACACAGCGTTGGATGTGTCGAGTTATGAAAAATCTCCTCCCTCTCGTAATGATATATTAAGATGAGAGCAATATGTCTTGGAGAGAGGAAATGTCGCGCATAGAAGAGGTACCGGAAGACCAAGAACGGATCAAGTTACGGTCGAAAAAGTGAGAAATATGTTCGAAAATGATCCAAAAGGCTTCAAAGACACTGGACATATCGACAGCAACGGTATATCGCGTATTACGTCCAACTCTTTTCTTGTTTCCTTACAAACTCCAGAACCATCAAGCTTTGCTGGAAAGTGGCAAGAAAAAGCGAGTTGAATTTGCGAAGCATTGTCAAATGCATCCAGTTGGATACGATGAATTCTTATCCCGCATTGTTTCTCTGCTGAGAGCATTTTTCGGCTCAATGGTGTTGTGAACAAGAAAATGCGAGAATTTGGAGTACGGAACGACCAAATGAGTACAATCCTGTTGTTATTAATAGCCCAAGTCTTATGATATGGTGCGCAATATCTAGAGAACGTAAAATAGGCTCTTATTCTTTTTCAAAATGAGAACTTAACGGGAGAAAGCTACAGAAGGATGCTTATCATTTATGCGTTTCCACGATTCAATTACTTGCGAGAAGATTATATTTTCCAACAGGATGGGGCTCCTCCTCACTTTTCCACTCGAGTGAAGTCATATTTAAGCAAGAAGCAGCCAGACAATGGGATTGGCAGAGGTGGCCCTATTTCGTGGCCACCTCGATCTCCTGATTTAACACCGTGCGACTTCTTTTTGTGGGGGCACATAAAATCAAAAATATATTCTAAACCAGTAGAGTCTGGAGAAGACTGAAAATAAGAAGAAGAACAGGAGTCAGAATCATAAATCAAGAAACGCTTGCAAAAGTTTGGAAAAACACAAAATTGAGATTATCATACATAACCAAAGTAAATAGCGGACACATAGAGAACCTACTATAGCTAATAAAACTTCATGTGCATCTCTTGTAAATAATGTCCCATCACTGCTATACACTCTAATAATCGAAGTAACAGAGATGGTTAGTTTTCGTACTTTTTTTATAACACCCCGTACAAGTTGGCTGTTTATCGGCATAAAATTCTTCTGATACTCTATTAAAGTATCCGATACTACAGAAAATGCGATAAGATACCATTTGATATGGACATCACATTCAAAACGAAAGTCCTTGGCAAGAAAAGGCGGTTGCATGTGCTCTTTCGTTTTGGGAATGCTAGAAAATGAGTCAGCTTAGACTGCAGTAAAATTCCTGGACAATTTTCGGAAGGAATTAATCGTCCGTTTAGAACCACCTACGGGAGCTACAACAGTATTTAAAACATGGTGGTTCAACCCGCATGTCTCCATCTTCTTTGTCCTTTTGACTATTACATTAATTTTTCCTCAAATACTAGGAACCATTCTTATTTTTGGATAATCAGATTCCATCGTGATAGCAAGTTTGATATTCACAACAGCATTAATATTTTCCTTGTATAATGCTTCTTAACGCACTCTCAAAAAATTCGCTACATGCATTGTATGTTCGTCGTGAAAATCATTTTACGTGAAGTAAATTTAATTATTTCCTTGTGTCGATGCATAGATATGCATAGACCAATCCATATTTGTATTGATTAGACGATTATTTTGCACGGAAAAAATAAATTTTTGAAACATCAGATTTTTGAGCTGTAGCAATTCGTACGAATTATGGGTAAGTGTTCTTACGAAAATCAATTGCTGTCTATTTTTTTCACTACAACGAATGATTTAACAGAATCCACTCAATTTTACTCTTATTTTATCTACTTTTTCGACTTGATACCTCTGAAAACTTGCTGGCATGCTCCGGTATGTGTTCTATTCTTTTACCTTCCTTTTTGAAAAACAGGTGAATGATCGCCATGATAACAGCATGCGAGAAGTCACAGGTTCAGATGTGTTATTGGGAGAAATCAGCGAAATCAGATGTAAATAAAACTCGATTGGTCTTGTTTTCAGCTTTCAAAAAAATCCATTAATACTTGGCCTGAAAATAACAAAAATGCACTTCATAGCAAATTATTTATGTACTAAAGAAATGTATCAAGCACTAAAATTTAAATTGATTGCGAGCTGCCTTCGTGAGGATAATGACCTGCTCTGTTCTAGAATTTGAAGCGAGAAAAATGAATAGGAGCGAAATCAAAAGTTGAAACAGTAGTTTACGCAATCATCATTATTGACATGTGAAATAATTTATTTCTTGAATTCTCTTGTGAATATTAAAAACACTTCCCGAGTTCCAAGAGTGCTATAGTAGTCCTTAGCATTTGAGATTTCCCTAGCTATTTCGTTTTCAGTCTTTTAACAGATTTATTCATGAATAAACTCTTACGTAAAGATAGAATTAGGATAAGCCAATTTGTAAGAATGCTGTGGATAAGATTCTATCGAATTGACTTTGTGGGTAACAAATAATGCAGTCGATTTGAGGCATAGAAGCAAGGAATCCAAGGAACGGACATCAAATTCGAATTTCGGTAAGCTGCTAATTATTGTATATCAAAATATACACGTGGCTTATCATTCAACCTATGCAAAACGAGGAATTTGATCCCACCCATTCGAACTTTTCCTTGTCGAGGTGACAGTTTAATCCGGCGACAACCGTGGCCAGGCAATGTGAGCATGTCGAGTCTATCAAGAAATCGACTATCACCTGCAGAATGTGTTGCACTACTTGAAGAAGCTGCTTGCGGTGATGAAAGTGCTGCAGCGAGTGCGTTGCGTGAAGTTGTGCGACATGCTGATGGAGCGCATCCCAAAGTGACCGATGTTACTCTGCAACTTCTACATGTACATCCACGCGCTACAATTCCCCATATCCCTGATATTATATCGGCTTCTAGCGCAGATGTTGCTGCGGCAGTCGAAGCGTTCGGTGATATCCTGCCTAGTGACCGCGGACTTCTAGTTCCCATGCTAGGCGCGCTCGCAGATATGCCGCTTACTCGTTCGCATGAGGCTGCAGCACGCGCTACATTGCGATTTGCGTTACATACTGTTGACAGTGACGATGTTCCTGCTGTTGCTCGAGCATTACTCCGCTGTGCGAAAAGTCCTGCATTGGCACGTGCGGCTGTGGCTACATTGCGCAACGCTCTAACCCGAGACCTTCCTCAACATGCAGGAGCCTTACTAGCTATTGTTGTTGCGGAACATGCTCGAGCTCGCACCCACGTCGGTAAAGCACTGCGGGCACCTGCGGTTCCTTACCCTACTGCCAGTGGGCTTGACTTGGTCGTATGGCTACTCTGTCTACAACGTGCTCGTGCTGCATTTGATGCCATTGGTGATGGCGTAACAGAGGTCATTCGGTCTGCTGTTCGTGCTGGTGCGTTACTTTCCGCCGCACCCCACTCGCTAGAGGCTCAAGTCGACATGGCCTGTCGTGCGGCTGCCGAATCCCCTCAAGGAGTTGTTTCATTGCTCTCAACTGTCGTCGAGGCCGTTCCTCAAGATGCCCCTGTAGTCGAAATCAATGCGCTGGTTCTATTTGTACGCCGTTTGTTAAAATGGTGTCCTGCTGCCGTAACACCTTCACTTTCGCTTATATCTCACAAAGCTGTCGGTGGAAACTCTGTTGCGGTTGCTGTTTTATTAGGCCTTGCAATGCATGTACCTGCCTCCAGCTTCGTGACCCCCCATCCCGTACCAATCGTAGCAGTGGTTCTCGCAGCGCGAGGGCAATTGGCGCAGCTCTCACAGCAGTCATCCTCTAACACAAGAAACGGAGCTTGCAGTCCTGGATGGAACGAATTGTTTGTTCGAGTAAGAAAAGGGCTTGTTTTTGGGGCACAGCAAGATAGGATATCGGCCATCAGAATGGCGTACCGAGCATGTGATACGAATAATGTTGCCGTGATTTTACAACTCGTTGAACTCATGGCATCCATTGTCCCTTCATCGTTGACCGACCCACTAGCTACTTCGTTCCTTGTCGTGGTGGGTAGAGCTATACTTAAAGGTGCTGTAGACGCGACATTGGCAATGCAATTATTCAAGGAGCGATTTGAAAGAGAGGCACCGAAAGACCTGATTGTAATGAAGAATGAAGAGAGCATTCAGGGTCGAACTGCAACTATTCACATCGACTTGGCAGCCGTTAAAGATGAGAATCCCAATACTGTTGCGGTGGTGACTGGTACAGGATTAGCATTGAAGTGTCAGGAATTGTTCGAAGTGGGAGGGAAAAATTCAGTGTTTTCTCTCGTCATCAACGCCACTGTATTAGTACCTGTTGTATGTTTGCCACTCTATGAAGCTGCACAGTATCTTGCAGGTGTTAAAAAAGTTACCGAAAATGAACCCGATGACGTGTCGGGTGCAGGCTCGGATGGAGAGTCGGAATATTCTACACTGAAACCAGCATGTATGAACAAGATTGAATCGCTGACCACGACTGAATTTGAAGAAGCCTTAGAAGGATGCATCATTAGTATTGCAGCACTTACCGGACTTATTAATACTGCTTGTGTCGCCTTTCCAGCTACATTTCGCATGTTGAAAATTCGTCACAATCCCATACTGCGCGCAGCGGACGGCGTCTGGCAGGATGATATGTGGTCTCTTCTTGACCGAATGAGTGAATTGCTGCTATTGATGGAGGCAGTGCAGTTTGCACAGACCGGGATTGCTTTAGACGTTGAAGAAGGTAGCGAGTCTGATGACGAGGGGACAACAATGCTGAAAAAGATATCTCCCGCATTGAAGAAGCGTGTAGCTGATGTGATCGCGGCAAATTCTTCGCGACCGGAGTGCTCGAACAAGAGTGAATGGTTCCCTGTTCTGAGCACAAACTCTACAATTTCCCTGTTGGTGGCTGTCCCTGATGAAAAGCTACTGCCTGACGTTGAACGGTGTCAGTCAGATATTGCACTTCGTGATTCGGAATTATCTCGGCTTGAAGAGTTTTTATTGTCCCGATTATTTCACATAGTTCGGGGACCCATTCCAAATGTGAGTGAGACGAAGAAAGAGAGCGAAGTAACAGAATTTCAGTTGCCGGATATCAGTGAAGAAGAAGTCGCACGAATTGCTCGCGATTGTGCTGAAGGAAAGGATGATGCCTTTATTACTGGTTTGAAGTTAACTAATGTTGATGATATCCTTCAAAATTCTTCTCGAAAACGCAGGCGAACTTGTGGATCAACAAAAGACTCTTGGGCAAGCCCACTTGTCCCTGCAGAAGATGAGCTGTATGTTGAGCACATGTTCCGGACAAGCTGTGCAGTTTTCGAAGAAAGCTTGAATACCGCCGACCTGCTCTATACCCCAGCAATGGCTGCGTTACTATTGGATCGTGCGGTTACCAATGTGACAGTTGCGTCGCAAAGGCGACGAAAACGAACTTTTGGAACAACGAAGCGTGACGATTTACGTCCAGTATGTAGAAGTGCTGGATTTGCGTTACGGTTGTTAGCGCATTTGCTTGTGACATCAGCCGCCCCAGATACTATTGACAAGTTCACGCTAAATATGGGCAGACATTTAGCATCCAATTTTGTGAAGATCGCTGTGGACGGTTTGCTGCGGACCGATGATGATGACCGGACTTTAGGCAAAGTAGTCAAGGCGCTTGTATGGATTGTCCGTACTTCCATTGATGCGGCGACTTCGGCACTAGCAATTGATTGCATAGCTGTATTAGCTGAGTTTGGTGTGATAGATGCGGGTGGTTTTCGCGAAGAAGTATGGAAAAGCACCGATCGATTATGCGAATATAATGAATCCGCTCTTTGGGTTGATAACGATATTGTGGCATTGTTTGGGAGCAATATCCAAACATGGATAATGAGAAGCAGACGAGCCGGTAATAAACCGAAGTGTGAAGATGAAATTTACGCGAATGGTCCTTGGCTCACCATGAGGATACGAGCAACAGAAAGCCGTAATTTTGTGTCTGGTTACAGACTCACTCAACTGCTGAATGGTATGGCCCTGCAAGACGCTGCGTGTGAAGCATGTGCTATTGTAGAGGAATTGTTAGAGTTTGTGTTAGCAGAGAATCAGGATGCACCAGAGGAGGGCATGTCATCGGAAAGGAGACGAAAAGGTCGAGTAAGACGTGAAAAGCGGAGAGTGTTCGAAGTTCTAACTGTAATTGAAATTGTGCTTGATGCTGTACAGACTGGATTTGCACATTTGCGGTCGTTGCAATACGAGGCACTTGACGTTGATGTGGTGACACTAGCATATTGGTGGTTACGTGCTGCGAAGGTAATTACGGCTGTATTGAATGAAGTTGCTGGGGCCGATCGATATGTGTCCGGGATGGCAGGCGTAGTAACAAATGCTCGAGCAGTCGTGGATGGGTTATTGACAATGTATAACAGTGTCAGAACGGATGTGGCCAGTTTGGAAGCTAAAACCATTCGGGAAATGAAAGAGATTGGTGGATTTCTCACGGAGTGTAGCAATAATGTTACAAAGATGGCGAATATGTTGAAGAAGAATAGTGTTGCTGGTGCCATGGACGCAAGACGACGGACTGCAGTGATGAGAGCTAAAAGTGGGGTGCCTAGGTTAGAGGGAGTGGTTGATTCTGTTCGACGCATTGTAGTGGCGTTTACAAGGTCGGTAGGCAAGCCATCCAGAATAATGGCGAATGTGAAATGTGGCGATGGGGTTTTGGCGTCAAAACGACGAAGGGGCGAGGATGCCGAAGAAGCAGAAAGTGATGTTGAAGTTGATGAAGTTGCTGAACACCTAGCTAAACGAGGATTTCATTCTACCGTTGAAGGAGAGGCGGTTGGTACGTCGAAGGTCGTATCGTTCCGAAATCAACGCTGAGTTCCATCCTTCTTGTGAGTGAGTGAGTGACGTTGAAGGCAGAACAGAGTGTGCTCTCTGTGTTATAACATTTCGAGCAATGTAAAGTACAATTGTTATTTTGGCTATGTGAAGCGATATCCGAGATTTTCAACCTTTCGCCAAGTGCGGTGAATCACAGCCGCGCGAATTGAAGTAAAAAACCACAAATCGTGGTCGGACAGATACAGACGGATGGTCTGTGAGACGTGGTCATTTAGAGTTATGTTTCCCAATCTTACTCGGAACAGGATTAGGATATAGATAGCTAAGCAGAACAACTAGAAAGGAAGAGAATGTCGGTCGAGTCATTTTAAGTGATTGCTACAGCGCGACGCACGCTCAACGAATACTTGATTGCGAAGCACTACAACCAAAATACAAGTCAGGTCAGAACAAGTCAATCCAACACATTAATCATCGGATTCTGTGTCCGTCTCTGACAAATCAGAAAAATTTTCGTCATCAATGTCATCCTCGTCGTCATCATCTTCAGATTGCTGTGCGAACTGGGCGGTCCACGCATTCGGCGACGCGGTGGGCGCGGATGCAGCTAGAGCACGACGACTGCTCGGATTGCATGCACAGTTGGCTTCGTGTTTCTGTAGAGCCTTGAGTGACGCAACGACATGGGATGGGTTGTAACGGCATCGAGGGCGTAACGGGTCAAATACAACGTCCTCAGAGTGATTGGAACGGTGTGGCACAGGTTTACACCACATCGGAGTGGTGCCGTCAGAAGGAGAGACAGGTGAAGAGCCAAGACCAGCTCGAGCCGGACGAACCACAATCGGAATGGGTAGCACGGAAGTGTGGGCACGACGGGAAGATGCTCCTAATGGCTGGCCTTCATTCCAGCCGACTCGTGTGAGGAGGTCGTACCCACGTCCGTTGGTTATGGCGCGGTCAGTGAAATCAAGAACTCTTGCAGTAGAACTTGAGTCCTGAGTGTTGGAAGCAGAAGGGCGGTGGCCATGGTTGCGACGATTGCGACGCTTATGTGAGGTACTGCCGCCCATGTACGAACTAGGCGTAGGTGGGAGCTCGCCACCGCTTAGCGCGGCGAAACTGGAATGAGCAGAGAGAGCTCGGTTTATAAGTGTAAGAACAAATTTACTGTTAGTGCTCTTGCAAAAGATTCGCTTGATGCTCGTTGTTTGGCTAGATTACGTAGGGTTGTTGTACGTGGGCAGCACGAGATTCTCAGCATCTGTGCTGGCAACCATACATTCTGAAATCATACCCTTAACGGTCGTTATTTTTCCTGTCGGCCCATGACTATGATGTTCTGTTCTCTAAAATTTTATGTTTATTTTATCCATCTTTTCTACACTACATTTTTTAACGTTTTTTATCAGCTTGATAGTAATTTCATTCAAATCCCCGCAAATGCGCCGTGCGACGCTGTCCTGCGTCACCAATTCTGTCTAAACAACAGTTTGTTTGATTTGCCCTTGCCTAGTTAGTCAACAACACTGTTGTTGTATGTACGGTACAGTACACTGCACAGTACAGAAAAGCATTCTGCGTTGCTATGGAAAATTACGTGTGCAAAAATTGATATTCGTTCCACCTTACTCGCGATACATTGCTTTTGATAATCATGTGAATTTGGTGTTGTGCAGAAAATTTCCAAGGACAATGTTACCCACACAATTTGATTTGAATGATTCTATTGGCTACTCGATTCGTACTAACTGACTCAATTTTCGATCAAATAAAGTAGCAAAATTCGAATGATTGGTTCACAAAAGAATGATTGCAAAAGCGTAGAAAAGCGAATTCTATTGCTTTTCGGCACGGATCCAGTCTGGAGTAACCTCTACTTCATGTCAAACCTAACATCGTAATTTTTTTTGAATGTTTCTTCACAGTCTCTCGCTTCGACTTATTTAGAGGTTAACTGTACTTGCTATTGGATCAGATCGATGAATTTGTAGAATTTAATCGGTAACCCAAAATGATTGCAGACCGGCTTGGCACTGTTCCTCCAGAAATTGTTCCTTGGGGGCCAAAAATACAAATATTGTTATTTCTGAGGAGATCTCCCAAAACATTAAACAGGTATTACCGTTTTTGGGATTTGGAGAATATAACCGGTAACAATTGTGTGCCTCAAGGACAGGGGGCGATAAAATTCTAGAAACCCTCGTTTGAAGTATTGTTCGTAATAACTAAACATGGCAAAATTCAACGAAAGTTTAGGTTTTCGTCTCGTAAAGCTCTGAAAAAAGTGTTCAAAAAAAAAAAAAGCCGCTAAGGCACCCGAAAAAATCTGATGCCATCTCAGAGCTGCAATCTCAGAAGAAATGCCTGACAAATCTATTTATAAGGAGAGATGCTGCTCTATTGCTTCGAATACTTTTTGTTCGCACAAATTCCATACAATTGAGATTGCAAACCTTCGTGCTTAGGTAATTTGTTTAATTTTATATGAACACTCATCTCCGAATCTGTGGTAAGATAACCTTTGGGTCAATAAGGAAAGATAGAAGGAAGTAAAGAAAGAATAGATGAGGGGGTTGGAGAAGGTAGAAAATAATGTTCTTATGAAATTCTCGGTGATCGTGTATCAATGATAGTTGAGGTATCTTTACTTATACTAATGCATACAACACACAGGGTAAGACGATGATTTACAATTGGAAAACCTTAAATTAGGAAGTCGATCTTGTGATCACTGTATTCACACTCCCACTTTTTTGAAATGCGGGATGTTCATAAAACTGTACTAAATTATTTCAATCAAGGAAATAGAACAATTTAACTTCATCCATTGGTACAGTTTCTCAACCTGCATGCTCACACAAGCACTTATATGAAGAAGTGATGCCTCGCGATGGGTGTATATTGTTAGAGCGGCATGACCGATGATTGAAAAGCGGTATAGTAGAAAAATAGTTGGTAGGTATGGCGGCATTTCGGCTTCGCATAACCATTGATCCGCGATATAATCACACTTTCTAGTCAACTGCATGTGGATCAATGAATGACACTTGCAAATTTTCGTTAGACAATCGGCAGGATTGTTCGGACCATGAATAAAGCCCACGTTGCTGATGTCTTGCACTAGATAGGC
>JAAUYH010117687.1_pt1 | contig 22561 bp, 19 predicted proteins | sample 7278061 | NCBI WGS metagenome assembly JAAUYH01 (sample SAMN14350203, study PRJNA611818) | marine sediment metagenome | isolation source: surface marine sediment (0.6m) | place: French Polynesia: Moorea | collected 2018-08 | reverse complement strand
TCATCCGAGTTAGAATCCTTTCAACAATTTTGGCATCCCTCAGAAACCTTACCCAAATGGGATGTCATTATTGTTCCACCTTAATGGTATCTTATTTTGACGCAAGTCCCTCACAACAGATCGTGTTGGTAGGGGCGATTGGCCAATCGCCCCTACAGGATTAAGTGTTGTATTCTTATTTTAAATTGGTATAAATATACCAATATCATAGCAAGCCACTATTTAAAACGCCCTAAAAAGCATGCGAAGCAGTATCCTATAGGACTGGCTTCGCTTCGCGCACGGGGCGTACAAGACGGACAGCTGAAATGTCGGAGGCAACCTCCAAAGCTTCGATTGGATATGGCGAGGCATTCCTCTCTCTCGACATCGCGACAGCTTACGACCACCGTGAAACCTCAACAGTGGGCTTTCCCATTCGTCTCGTCTCATCAAATGGGATAATTAAGGACAAGCGCACTCAGGATCTATAATCTTTCTCACAAAACTCCAGTTTTGCATGTGGATGTGGGTTTATGAATTACGATAGGCTAGCTAAGAACTGAGATATATTTTGCGTTCATCTTCACTCACAGCTTCAGTTTCCACAATTTTGGCAGTAATTTGAGTTCCATCTTCAAGATTGACAACCCAATCTTGACCAGGAATCAAGACTGGACAATGTCCTATTACTTCTTCCCATTTCAAAAATTCTCCATCCAAATAATAGTCAAAAATGCAGAAACTTCTACCCTGTTGTACATCTTTAGCAGTCATGATTTTTTCTCCAAAATGTATGAACTGTATTCCCTTTTCTTAAATACGTAAGATAACAGTTCATTTAGCTGTACTGGATACCAATGAAGCCGCCCTTTCGCTGGAAGCGAGGCACTGTGTAGTCAGATAAAGCCTGATACTATATGATCTGCGTACACGAAGAACATCTAAGACTCGCAGGGACTCCATGGTCTCGCAAAGCGAAGCACTAAGCGATCACAAACTACTTAGTTTGTCAATTCATAAAGTATCTATTATCAATATATTCCTTGTGGTGCAACGATGGAAACCTTACGATACAAAAAGTCAAACTTCCGTGCTTGTTCTTAAGTAACTGTTCAAAAAAATATTCCTCGCCTAGCGGTACTGACCAAGAGAGCCAACGCGCACCAGAAGGGAGCATCTTCCCCAAGAGATGCGCCTGTGACCTAGGTTCTATAAAGGAACGAGGAATTAGGGAACAAAATGTATAAACGATTTTTAGGGAAATAATCTTATTGCTTTGATCTTTCCACGAGTTTTCTGAACCGCAGGTAAGCTTCTTGTGGAGTTAGAAGTTCCGATTCTTGACCGTTATCAAGGGAAAATTGCCAGCAGTCTGGAAAGACATGTACGGTTAAGCTCGGGATTAGTCCTAACTGCATTGCTCGTTTTCCTAGTTTTTCTGCTTCTTCGGCTAGAGTCATTATGTCGTGGAAGCGATATTCGTGGCACTTTTGGTTGCGGTCTACTGTCAACATAGTTGTATCTCCGTAAAGATTTGATTAGGAGTTGGGGTCTTAATTTTCTTCAATTTGCTCCTTGACAAAAATACATAAAAATGTATTAAGCACAATTTTATTATAGAGGGTGTTTTGTTGCACTGGCGACGGAAATTATAAGATTGATCAATTTAAAAGGACATCGAACACAGAAAACCCTTTGAGGGCCTAAGCCTGACGCTTCTATAAAAAATCTGTTTCACATAGGAATTTCAATTGTATAACCGCTTATTGGTCAGCATAAAGCACGGTTGCTGCAGCCTAATGATTCCCCTCAAGACTAAGAAAGCCTATTCTAATAGTTGAGTTTTATGACAATAATCTCGCTTTGATGTAACAATCTTCTAAGTTCCAAGAGTCAGTACCTTGATAAAACTAACTAATTCTTGAAAACGCGCCTTTGTCTAAAAATGTTTTTAAACTGCGTCTAGTTTGAAACTTATCGTAGGATTGATAGCTTTTTGAAAGATTAATGAAGGGTCAATAATGTGTTGAGAGGGCGGATGCTCAGGTCTTGATAAAATTCTTCTTGGGACAATTCTACTTTAGATTGGGACGATAAAAGTAGTAATGCCCAAAAAATACTCGCTTTCCCTGTTTCTGAATGGTCATCTTGAGATTGGCTTTGCTCCCAAGAAGCTAACAATTTTTCCCAATCGATAAAGTTTCCCTCCGGTTCTAATTTCAGAAAATTGCAAAACAGAAATTCTTCTAATTGCATTGCTAATTCGGTTAAATTCTCATTATGAGCTAATTGCGCGATCGCTCGCATGGCAGCCCGACGGGAAGTTGAACTGCGTTTGGGACGTTGATTGGTACTGGCAGCTTCAATTTCGGCTGCAATATGTTCGAGCTGTTCAATCAACTCTTGCAGGGTGACTCGGCGTTTACTTTTGGGACGAACCGAAGTTCGACGATGGAGATGTTTTTCTAAGAATGGTGGCAAACCAGGAGAGTAGTCTTCATCTTCTAGGAGCAATAGTTCATCAGGGAATTCTTCATCCTGTTCTCCTTGTTGATAAATTTCTTGCAGCATCTGTAGGGTATCTGCCTTGAGCAGGACTAACATTGATGCCCATAAAAATGTTTGCCCTGACTGAGGGAGATTAGCTTCTGTCAAAGAAGGTTCTGTGGTTCCCATTAATCCTAATTCTGCGAGAAAGCGATCAATAACCTCGATTACAGGAACATCCCAGGGATCTATTTCCCCTTTTTCAGCAGAGTCAATTAAATTTGCGATCGCGATTTGTGCAGTATTGGTTGTCATTCGACACAATAGTTAATAATTGATCAAGGATAATAGAAGTTAGGAGTGATTACTTAACAGTAAGTATATTAGAGATGAATCAATTTGTTGCAGATTTGCGTCAAAACTATACCCTTGGAGATTTAACTGAAACTAATGTTGAGTCGAATCCGATCCAACAGTTTGCATTATGGTTTGAGCAAGCAGTTGCTGCTGATCTTATCGAACCAAACGCCATGACTTTAGCAACTGCAACCCCAGATGGCAAGCCTACAGCAAGAATTGTCTTACTCAAAGGATTTGATCAGAAGGGTTTTATTTTTTATACCAATTATCAAAGTCTTAAAGGTCAACAAGCGATCGCCAATCCCCATGCTGCATTAGTATTTTTTTGGGATCGGTTAGAAAGACAAGTGCGTGTTGAGGGCAAAATTACTAAAGTTAGTCCCGAAGAATCAGACAGTTATTTCTCTTCTCGTCCCCTAGGTTCTCAAATTGGCGCTTGGACTTCCGATCAAAGTCAAGTCATTCCTAACCGTGAATTTTTGCAATCAAAACAAGAAGAAATAGCGGCCAAATATCGAGACCAAGAAAAAATTGCTCGTCCCGATCATTGGGGTGGTTTTCGAGTGATTCCTGAAGTCATTGAATTTTGGCAAGGCCGTCCTAATCGTCTTCATGATCGCTTAGTATATCGTTTACAACCAGATAATTCTTGGATTATTGAAAGATTATCGCCTTAAAATTCTATTATTCGTGTACTTGTTAGCAATAATAAGGCATAGGGATCAATAGGGAGTGAGTAATAGGAGCATATGAGTTTTTCAAACCAAGCAAATAATTTACCACCAGAAGAAATTATAGAAGCTCTGGCTCGCGAGTCACTATGCGAGCGCTACAATATTCTCCAGAAGCTACAAGAAGAAGGATTTGAGACTGTATACTTAGCTGAATCAAAAAATAGTTTTGTGCCAACTAAATATTTGATTCAGCAATTTACCCCCCAATATCTCTCTCAGGCTCAGTCGGCAGCTGCTAGAGATTTATTTAATCAAGAAGCTGCTATTTTAAAAAACTTGGGCAAGCATCCGCAAATCCCTTCTATTCATGATTATTTTGAAAACCGAGGACAATTCTTTGTCGTTCAAGAGTTTATCTCGGGACAAAATTTTCAAGCAGAGTTAAGTAAGGCTCAACCTTACAGTGAAACCGAAATCATCGAGTTTCTCTATGAGATTTTACCTGTACTTCAGTTTATTCATGAAAATAATTATATTCATCGAGATATTAAGCCTTCCCACTTAATGAGAAATTCTGTGAACCAAAAAATATATCTAATTAATTTTTATTCAATTAAAGAAAAAATTAATCCTCAAAACTTAGATGTTACTGGGAAATTTATGCCTTATCTAACTGTGGGTACTCAAGGATATATCCCCATGGAACAACATCTCGGTAAACCTGAATTTTGTAGTGATCTTTATGCTTTAGGTATTGTCATCATTCAAGCTTTGACTAAAATAAAGCTGACCCAGTTAGATTATGATGATGATAATAATCCAGTCTGGCGTCATTTACTACCTAATATTTCTAACTTCAGTCCCCAATTTTTAGATATTATCGATACTATGGTACGCTGTAATTATCAACAACGTTATCAGACAGCGATCGCGGTTATTACATCCTTAAAACAATTAAATTCTTCTTCTCAATTTACAGAAACTAACCTAATACTAAAAAATTCAGAGTCGGTTCCTCACTATAACGAACGTATTTTAATACAGCAAGAGCCAGAAGCTACGGAAAATACTTTTATAATTGGTAATCCTGAAGCTAGTTCCCCAACTATAGAAAATACTTTTATCCTTCAAAATAATGATAATGATATGGAGTCGACTCGCATAATTGACTCCAAGATAACTAGAGATCAAAATAGCAATAATACTATCAATTATAGTAATAAACACAAGTTGCAATTTCTAGCAATCATAGTAGGATTATTGATGACAATAACTTTTATTATTGCATTGTTTATTGTTAAAAATAATAAAAATTCTGTTCCCCAAAATTCCTCATTTTTTCATTATGAACTCGCTGAAACTTTGATTCCTCAATACTAAGTAATATTATCTGGATCTTTAGCTTCTAAATAAATAGTAGTAATTTGAGATAAATGATCTCTAACCGCTTGCTTTTGTCCAACTTCAAATTAAGACAAGGTTAAATTATCTTAAAGGCATAATTTTTAAGAGTACTTAAAAATAAGATAAATTATTCCTTTCTTAATATTTATCCTAATATTGATCAAGAATAATTGATACCCAAAAAAATAGTTTTTTCTGTAATAAAAAGAAAAAGATGGTACCTTTTTTCCTCTAATCAGTGTCAATATTGCCACCTTGTACTTTAAAATAAGGACTTAAATTTAGAGTGTAAACCTTTATTGAGGTTCCGATCATGTTAATGTCGAGGTTAAGATTTAAAAAATTTCGTTGAATATTGGGCTTTTCAGTCCAAAATAAATTCTGTTGTCAGCAATAATTGCTACCTTAAATTAATTTCTTGACACAATCTTATGTCTGATATTCCTTTTACTCTAGATCAATTACGCATCCTCAGGGCAATTTCTCATGAAGGTAGTTTTAAAAGAGCTGCTGACAGTCTTTACGTTTCTCAACCCGCAGTTAGTCTACAAGTTCAAAATCTGGAAAAACAGCTCAATGTACCGCTATTTGATCGCGGAGGACGGAGAGCAAAACTGACAGAAGCAGGACATTTATTGTTAAACTACGGCGAAAAAATTATTGCCCTTTGTCAAGAAACTTGTCGAGCGATTGACGACTTACAAAATCTTCAGGGAGGAACTCTCATTGTGGGAGCGTCTCAAACGACAGGAACCTATTTAATTCCTCGTACTATCGGTTTATTCCGTCAAAAGTATCCTGATGTTGCGGTACAGTTGCAAGTTCATTCGACTCGCAGGACATCTTGGGCAGTCGCTAATGGACAAGTTGATTTAGCGATTATTGGGGGTGAAGTGCCCGGGGAATTACAGGAGACTTTAAAAATTATTCCCTATGCGGAAGACGAATTAGCCTTAATTTTGCCTCCATTTCATCCTTTAGCCCAAATGGAAACTATTGAGAAAGAAGATCTCTATAAATTGCAATTTATTACTCTAGATTCTCAATCAACAATTCGTAAAGTAATTGATAAGGTTTTAACTCTCTATGAAATCGATCCCAAACGCCTCAAAATAGAAATGGAACTAAACTCTATTGAAGCAATTAAAAATGCAGTCCAGTCAGGCTTAGGCGCAGCCTTTGTTTCGACAACTGCGATTGCAAAAGAGCTGGAAATGGGTGTTTTACATCGAGCTAAAATCAATGATGTGGTTGTGAAGAGAACTTTGTCTGTAATCATTAATCCTAATCGTTATTGTTCTAAAGCAGCTGAAGCTTTTAGTCGAGAAATTCTACCTCAATTTGCTACTAAATCAGAGTTTAAAAATCTCGATTCTCTCTATCCTAATATTTTGAAATCAGAATAAACTGAGAAATAAGGAATAAGGAATAAGGAATAAGATATTTTACTGGTTACTTGTTATTTGTTTCTTAAGTTAAATTTTCCTGGAATTTCTAAGTTTACTACTTCATCCTTAATTAAGTCTAATTTGATTAAGATATGGTTAAGATTTTTAATGTTAGATTAATCCTAACTCAAGTTATGTCATTAGACTAAATCTTTTAGCATTAAGCCCTCAGGCTCCAGCCTTATTCAAACTTTAAGTATCATATCTCGACTGAATATAAGGTATATTTTTTGAGAATTAATTGATAAAGTAATACTAAAGGAATTTATGCTTATCTACAGTTTTTTATATGAGTATTACTTATAGAAAAGCGATTGAACCTCGTCCTGCTATCGAAAGAAATCTTGATAGAGGTTTTTATTTATCAGCTAAAATTTTTGCAATTGCGATCGCTGGAGTTTTGATTTGGATTACAATTCAAGTTGCCATTCAAGCAATTCCGGCTCTTAGTGAATTTGGCATTAATTTTTTATTTACTAGTAGTTGGAATCCAGTAAGAAGTGAATTTGGTGTGTTTCCTGCTATTTACGGCACTATAGTCAGTTCTGTGATTGCTCTGGCAATTTCCGTTCCTATTGGGATTGGGGTCGCAATTTTCTTAAGTGAAGATTATCTGCCACCTTCGATGCAAAGAATCATTGTCTTTTTAGTCGAGTTACTAGCAGCGATCCCCAGTGTAGTTTATGGTCTCTGGGGTATTTTCGTACTGGTACCATTCCTCAAGACGATTACCGATCTGAAGGGTCCAGGAATGCTTCCCGCTGCTTTAATCTTATCCGTAATGATTTTACCCACTATTGCCGCGATTTCTCGTGATGCGATTACCAATGTCCCTGGTGGTTTACGGCAAGCTGCTGTGGGATTGGGAGCAACCCGCTGGGAAACAATTCTTAAGATAATTTTACCTGCTGCTTCTTCAGGAATTATCGGCGGGATTATGTTAGCTCTGGGACGAGCGTTAGGAGAAACCATGGCAGTTACGATGTTGATCGGTAACTCTAATAAAATTGACTTTTCGGTTCTGGCTCCTTCAAATACTATTGCCTCTTTGCTGGCCAATCAATTCGCTGAAGCTAGTGGCTTACAAGTATCAGCCTTAATGTATGCAGCCTTAATTTTGTTTGCGATCACACTAGTAGTTAATATCCTTGCCCAACTATTAGTAGTCAGACTACAGAAAATTTAAAACATTGAACATTTATCAGTCTGTAAGTAACCAGTAACTAATAACCAAATATGCATTTAGATACAGATTTCGATACTAAGAGTTTGAAAAAAGACCCAACCTCTCCTCGTAATTTATTCGGATTATTTATGACAGGGGTTGCTAGCTTATTTACTCTGATGGCAATTGTGCCTCTGTTTATTATTCTGGGTTATTTATTAACCAAAGGAATTAGTTCTCTGAGTCTACAGGTGTTTACCGAACTTCCTCCGCCACCATTAGTTGAAGGCGGAGGCTTTGGAAATGCCATCCTAGGGACAGTAATCATGGTTGGGATTGGAGCATTGATTAGTATTCCCATTGGGATTATGGCCGCAATCTATTTATCAGAATTTAGTGATGGTAAACTAGCGGACTGGATTCGCTTTGCGACCAATGTCCTCAGTGGTGTTCCTTCAATTATTATTGGGGTTTTTGCCTATGGTGCTATTGTCTTAACTACCAGACAATATTCTGCTTGGGCTGGGGGATTTGCCTTGTCGATTCTGATGTTGCCGATTATTGTGCGGACTACCGATGAAGCTTTAAAACTCGTACCCCAGGAAATACGTCAAGCATCGATTGGTATTGGTGCCAATAACTATCAGACAGTTTTGCAAGTCGTTTTACCTGCTGCTCTACCAGCGATTATTACGGGAATCACTTTGTCCGTTGCTAGGGCTGCGGGAGAGACGGCACCATTGCTATTTACTGCTTTGTTTACTCAATATTGGCCTGATTGGAGTAATGGATTTGTCGAACCGACAGCATCTTTGGCGGTACTAGTTTATAACTTCGCGATAGTTCCTTTTCAGAATCAACAAGAGTTAGCTTGGGCGGCAGCATTTATTTTGGTGATTTTAGTGTTAGCTACTAGCATTATTTCTCGGATTGCGACCGCTAGAAGAACATATTAAAATTAAGTAGTGCTAAACATATAAGAATGCATTGTAATCATGAACGAAATACCAAATAGCACCAGCTAATACCTAGTTACTAATTGTTGTTGATAAGCGATATATACTGCTTCAAGAAATTCATTATTACTATATCTTTCAGGAATATCTTCTAAGACAATGAATAACATAGTCGATGGCCAGAGCATTAGCGCGATTACTAATCATTTTTTAAGACGATCACTTTTTGAGATTGTTGCTGTTGGTAAAATAATTTTCCCAAATTATTCGACAACACAAAAGCTTAAGAGCTTGGGTTTAATAACTTTTTTAATTGATGAAAATAAATTGCATTTTGTCGCCAACGAAACATAATTCCTAGAGATTTAGTTAACATTAATCCTGTTTTCCACATCGGAGGATAGATAATACAGGAGATATAGCCTGCTACTGCATAGGATATTATAGTCGCGATCGCGGCTCCTACTCCCTGATAAAGAGGAATTAGCCATAAATTTAATACAATATTTGTTATTGCACCTAAACCTGTAGTAGCAAAATTAAATATAGTTAAGTTTTCTATCATCAACCATTTACTGCGGGCAACTCCTAAAAAAACAAAAATCCCTGCCCAAATATGCCAAGATAAAATGATTCCCGCCTTAGTATATTCTGCTCCTAAAAGATAAGTTAACAAGGGTTTAGCTAAGAAAGTAATAGGAATAGCAAGGGAAATAGCAATCCCTACCATCAGGTCATATAATTGTTGTAATCTAGCATAATATTCGGTTGAACTTTGTCCTTTTGTCTTAACGATACTGGGAAAACATGAACTACAAATAGCTACAGGAAAAAAGTACCAAATTTCGGAAAATCTTACTGCTGTTGCATAATTACCCACTGCTGCGGAATTTACCATATTACCCAGCATGACTTGGTCAATTTTCATGTAAATTGTGATCATCACACTAGACAAAATTAAAGGAAAAGAATCTTGTAGAAGTTTTTGCGCTTTGCAGAAATTAAAATTCCAGTCCAGTATAGAAAAATTCTGTTGAAAATAAACCCAGATTTTTAGTAAAGCTTTGAGTAAATAATCTATAAAAATCAACCAACCAAATGCAATTAAAGGGAAATTAAGCCAAATAAGAATTAACTTAATAATAGAACTAATAACTAATTGAGTAGTTCGTATTAGAGAAATTGCTTGAGAACTTACTTGAGATTCAAACCAATAATCAACAGCATCAAAAGCAGTAAAAATCAAACCACAAGCAATAATAATATTTATCCAGTGCAGTTGGTGATGATAATTAAACTTTAAACTACTAATAAAAATTAAACACCAGGCAACTATTGAACCCAATAACTTTAATATAAAAGTTGTTCCCATAATAGTATTTTTTGCTTCTGGTTCTTGAACTAAATTACGAACGACAATGCCATTTAATCCCAATTTCGCGATCGCTTCAAACAATGCCACGAAACTGATACAGTAACTAAGTTTACCAAAATCCTCAACTCCCAGATATCGCACCAGATAAATAACTAGAGAAAAGTTGATAACCATCGCCAACAGTTTTTCTATAGTTAGCCAACCAATATTGCTAATTATTTTTCTTAATCCAGGACTAAAATTATTACTGATTGTAGTTATTTTATTGAACATTAAATTAATAAGACTTAACTTTTTGCTTAATCGTAATTACTCTTGCTGAAGATTTTACTGGCTTAAGAACTAAACAAAAGCTCATCCCCATAAAATAAGCCAATTGTGTGGGATATCCATAAATAGGTGCAGCAAATAAATTCGTGACTAACAAAAATGACCAAACGATGTAGACATCTCGATGAGGAGTTTTTCGAGAACAAAAAATAATAATAAAAAATGGCAATAAAATCACTATTAAACCCACAATGCCACCTTCTGAAAAAGCAGAAAAAATAGAACTTTCATAATGATAATTATATTGATTATATCTAAGTAATTTATTATTCTTGACTGCTAAGTTAGAAGTTCCTAAGCCATAACCAATATAGGACTCAGGATCAGTAAATAATAATACGCCTTGATACCAAGCATAATATCTTTTATAGTTAGCGATCTCTTCAGCAGACAAGCCAGTACTCAAAATATTAACTGCCTTAGCATTGATTTTTTCATATAACTTAGCTTGTAATATAGGAGTTGCCAGTAAAACAAGAAGACATAAAATACTAATAAACAATTTCCTTTGGAGCTTGCTTTTACGAGATAGCAAGAAAAATCGCAAAATCAGATAGCAAATTATTACTGTTACCAGCAATAAAGGAGTACGACTCAAAGAGAAGAAACAACCTAACCAAACTAAAGATAAATTTAGAATCGTACCCCAAAGATATTTTCGTTTTTCTCCCTGAAGATGAAATAAAATCATACTAGACAAAATTCCCAGAGATAAAATTGGATAAACAGTAGTTGAGCCACCAATAAAAAATGATCCTCTTCTTTGTCCACCTCGTAATTTATGTTGTAAAACTCCTGAATCCTGCTCCCATTCAACTAATCGCTCACCTAAAATAGGAAACTCAACTAATCCTCCCAAAGAATCATAGATAATACCGACAGAAACTATGTTAGATAAAATAATTATGCATATTAATAATTTCTTGAGTAATTTGTATTTGCGTTTAAGATATGCTAACAAATAGATACAGGTATAAAAAGAAAAATAAGGAAATATTCTATAGATAGTGACAGTTAAAGGAATATCTCTAATAAATAAAGATATTATTACTGATAGCATCGCACATCCAACTAAAAAAATCAGAAAAAAATCTGGTATTTTCCGTTCTTTTTTATTGAGTTTACCTCGAATAAATATCCAAGTATAACCCCATAATAAGGTAATTAAACTTAGTTCTAATAAAGTTGCAAAATTGGGAAAAAGCAGATCTAATAAAATTGGAGAAGAAAATATTATTAAATAGAAAATTAAAATTCTCAAAGTTCTTTTGTACATAGCGATCGCATTTTGCTTAGGATAGGGTTTCTAGTTGAAGTGTTAATTCCCTGACTCTGGCACATCAAACTTCTAAGCCCAACCTATAGATTTCCGTAAAGATTCAGATAAGATAGACCAAACCTTTTTTCCCAGCAAAAATGTTATCTTAAAGATAAATTCATATTTAATCGACCACTAAGTAAGCTGTAATCATTCAAAAATAAACAATCCTCACCAGGATTAAATTTCCAACAACAACTCAGCTTACTCTAGTAATCCCACTTGTAGAGGACAGGCAAAACTTAATGGCTAATCTGAATTTGCGGCACACAACAGCAAGAAATCAGCGATACTACGACTCAGAACACCCATTTAAAGATACTGCTTTGGGTTTAGTCTCCACTACAAGCTTTCCTGCGATCGTCGGGACAGCGGATATGATGTTAAAATCTGCTGAGGTAACTATGGTCGGTTACGAAAAAATTGGTAGTGGACATTGCACAGCGGTAGTGCGAGGTAACATTGCTGATGTTAGATTAGCCGTAGAAGAAGGAGCCAAAACTGCCGAAAAGTTTGGGCAACTGATATCTAAGCTGGTAATTGCCCGCCCCATGCCCAATTTAGAAGCCATATTTCCCATTGGTTCTCAATTAGTCGAATTAGTCCAAAAAAGAAGAGGTTACAGTCGCCTCAGTAATCGTTCTATTGGTTTACTAGAAACTAGGGGGTTCCCAGCAATGGTAGGTGCCGCAGATGCCATGTTAAAATCCGCTGATGTCCAACTAGCTTCCTATGAAAAAATTGGCGAAGGTTTATGTACAGCTATTATACGAGGTTCGATCGCGAATGTGGCAATGGCGATCGATGTCGGCATGCATGAAGCTGAAAGAATTGGAGAATTACACGCCGTTATGGTAATCCCCAGATTGTTAGAGGATTTAGAACATACTTTACCTGTTGCCAGTTACTGGGTTGATGAACAAGAGCCTCTTCCTGTATTACTTCCTAATAAGGTTGAAGAGAAAGAAAAAGAGCCTATCTTATTACCTCAAAGACAAGCTCAACCGATGCCTCTGAAAAAAATTGTCGAAATTGAAGAGCTGTAAGTGGTGATTTCTGAGATGGTTAATTTTGCTTACCTACTTATGCGATCAGCCGAAGGCTGGCACTGCGCGATCGCGAAAATATGCTATATTGCGATCGCCACTTAATGGTCAAGATTCACACTCAAGAGAAGTTTAATAAAACTAATCTCTTTGATCACCTCGGATCAGATAGCGTACTTCTTCCAGCAAAACATTAAACCGTTCATCATTTTCAGCGTGTCGGCGCTTCATCAACTCGATCTCTTCTGCGTGTCGTTGCTTCATTAACTCCATCTCTTCTTCAAACTGCTCCATTTTTCGTTGATTTTGCCCTGCAACTTGCAGTAAAGCTTGGGCTGTCACTCTCAACCCATCCACACTATCTCGCACCTCGGTTATACTGTCTCGCATCTCACTCACGCTTGAAGCCAACTCATCAAGCATTTCATCAGTCCAACGTTTAACTGCCATGATTAATTTTCTCTTTGTTCTCTTTTAGCCTTGCTTCATAACTCCGTTCTTGCTCTATCATTATATCTCTATGCGATCGCTGAACTATAACAATTACTCTCGCTGCGATTTTTCTGCGATCACGAAAATAATATCTATTGCGATCGTCTAGCGTTTCGCTTTGCGAGATCGCATCTGTTATGAATTAAAGAAACACTTCATTATCAAAAAGCTCTATTTTATAAGGGTTTCAGCCAGTGTTTCTTCAGAGTACCACCACCTAAAACTAATGTTGAATCGTAAAACCACCATCTAAAACTAATGAATGTCCAATAACAAAATTAGCTGAATCTGAACATAACCATAATACTGCTTGAGCAATTTCTTCCGGTGTACCTAATCGTTTTATGGGATATTGATTGCTATAATTTTTTATGGTTTTCTCACTTAAAGCTTCCATTACCATAGAAGTTCTAATAGTTCCTGGGCAAACAGCATTAATTCTAATACCATCCTTAGCATATTGTACAGCTAAAGATTTAGTAAGTCCTAAAACTGCGTGTTTGCTAGTACAATAAAAATGAATATTATGTTGTGGTTGATTTTCTTGATCATTAGTTAAATTTGCAGCAATTAATCCTCTAATAGAAGCATTATTCACAATGGCACCACCACCATTTTTAAGCATTTCAGGAATTTGATATTTCATACATAGCCAAACTCCTTTTAAATTAGTATTTATAACTTGATTCCAATTATCTTCAGAATCATCCATATTGACTTTTAGAATTCCAGCAGTTCCAGCATTATTAAAAGCATAATCTAAATGACCAAAAATTTTAACCGTTTGGCTAATTAAATTTTTAACTTCTGTTTCTTGGGTAATATCTGTAGGGATAAAAATACCTTGACTACCTGCTTTTTTAATTAAATTAACCGTCTGATTACCTGCTTTAATTCTCCTACCGGCGATCACTACTTTTGCCCCTTCCTCAGCAAAAGCTAACGCTGTGGCTTTACCAATACCAGAATTACCTCCTGTAATCAGAACAACTTTATTAGTAAATTGCTTCATAATTAAATAGTTTAAAACTATTCGGAATTCAGTTATTTGGAACCTAGTGAATAGTTCAGGAAATAAATGTGTACAAGCTGCTACTTTTGACCATTTGACTATGTTATAAGTTATAACAATTCTTGGCTAAGTGAAGTATAACCTTTAAAGATTAGGCAATAGGTAAGACATATTTTAGATTTTTTGACTAATTTTAGCTCCAAACCTCATGGATTTGAGGAATGCTATAGAAAATTACAATCAATACCGATTATAAACTAAACGAAGTTCATGACAAATCAAGAATCTGATAACAATTTAGAATCTAATGAATTCAACCTCTGGAACTATAAACCTTGGTGGTGTCAACCTTGGTCAATTATTTTAACAGGAATCATAATTATTAGTGGTAGTTGGTTTATTGTAAAAATTATTTGGTTAACTATATTAGTTACTATTCCTATTGTTTTGTGGTGGTTTTATTTTCTAATAGTCTATCCCAAACTAGCTAAAGAAGCTTATCGCAATTATCGCCAATAAATAAGTAATGGGTAAGATAGCGTTTCTTAGAATCATGAAATACATTCTATTCGCTGTTCCCTCTCTTGGCCAATATGAGAATTGCTATAGGTAAAAAAATTTTGCCTAACCTAAATTTAGTATGAAATAAAAAAGCACATCCTCTAAGAGAATGTGCAGAAAAATGATTAATATTTCGATTGAAAAATTACAACTTAGAGCCTAGAGCTAATCGCGAAGCGATTCTAGGCTAAAGCTGCCATTTTCACATCATTGCTAGCTAAAAGCTCTTGTAGTTCATCAGCGTCTACAGTTTCTTTGTCAACTAACATTTCAGCGAGTTTATCTAGAATAAAACGATTTTCCACTAAGACTTCTTTCGCCCGACGATAAGCTTGGTCAACTAAGTTACGAACCTCTTCATCGATCGCGGAAGCCGTTTCATCAGAAAAATCGCGATCGCTGGCAATATCGCGACCCAAGAAAACATTACCATTTTGACGACCTAAGGCCACTGGGCCTAAGCGATCGCTCATGCCAAAACGAGTAACCATTTGACGAGCAACTCTGGTTACTTGTTGTAAGTCATTAGAAGCACCAGTTGTTACTTCTTCTTCCCCAAAAATAATCTCTTCTGCCAAACGACCACCTAAAGCAACCGCCATTTGGTTTTGCAGGTACGAGCGAGAATACAAACCAGATTCCATGCGATCTTCACTAGGAGTAAACCAAGTTAAACCCCCAGCACGTCCCCGAGGAATAATACTGATTTTTTGTACAGGATCATAATCAGGCATTAAGGCACCCACTAAAGCATGACCAGCCTCATGATAAGCTACTAATTCTTTGCGTTTTTCACTCATAACACGGTTTTTCTTCTCTGGCCCAGCTAACACGCGATCAATCGCATCATTAACTTCATCCATGGAGATTTCTGTCAAATTACGACGAGCTGCTAAAATTGCGGCTTCGTTAAGTAAATTAGCTAAATCAGCACCAGTAAACCCAGGAGTACGACGAGCTATTTTATCAAGATCGACATCCTTGGAAAGAGTTTTACCACGGGCATGTACATTTAAAATTTCGGTACGTCCAGCATAATCAGGACGATCTACCACAACCTGACGGTCAAAACGACCAGGACGCATTAAAGCAGCATCAAGAACATCAGGGCGGTTAGTTGCCGCAATCAGGATAATACCTGTATTACCTTCAAAACCATCCATTTCAGTTAGTAATTGGTTAAGAGTTTGTTCCCTCTCATCATTACCACCGCCTAAACCAGCACCTCTTTGACGACCAACAGCGTCAATCTCATCAATGAATACGATACAAGGAGCATTAGCTTTGGCTTGTTCAAATAAATCACGAACCCGAGAAGCACCTACCCCCACAAACATTTCCACAAATTCGGAACCAGAAATGCTAAAAAAAGGAACACCAGCTTCTCCTGCTACTGCTTTAGCTAGCAGAGTCTTACCAGTTCCTGGAGGTCCTACTAGAAGCACACCTTTAGGAATTTTGGCCCCAATAGCGGTAAAGCGGTCGGCATTTTTCAGGAAATCAACCACTTCAGTTAACTCTAATTTGGCTTGCTCAATTCCTGCTACATCACCAAAAGTCACTTGAGTTTTGGGTTCCATCTGAACTCTAGCTTTCGATTTGCCAAAGTTCATTGCTTGAGAACCAGGGCCACTTTGGGCTCTTCTCAGTAAGAAAAATAAACCTACTAATAACAAGATGGGGAAAAAGAGACTGCTTAGGATACCGAACCAAGCTCCTTGATCACTTTCGGGTAAAACCGCGATATCAACATTATTTTTCATCAAGATATCGATTAGTTCAGGATCATTGGGCAGATTAACCAAGATAGGCTTACCTGTAAGGTCAGTTACTCTGGCTCTGGTACGGTCTGCACTGATTTGAACCATTTCAACTTTGTTGGCTTGTACTTCATCGATTAATTTACTATAAGCCCATCTTTGCTGACTTTGAGGTTTCTGATCTAAAAAGGCAGTACCCAAAGCTATAACTACGATCGCTAGTAGTACATACAGCCCTGCATTCCGCCATTTTTTGTTATTGTTTTTGCTCACGCTATAGCCTCCTTTTGGCTGATTATGAGAAATTTAAATCTCGATTTTTATTGTAACGAGCAACCCCAGCGAGTTTTTGTTTCGCTATGACTGAGAGGGTTGCCAAGGGCCGCCCCCCTTACTCAATCGAAGGGGTGGGAACCCGCCAGTGAACTTAAATTAGCCTTAATTTGCTAGTAGTTCTTAGACAGATTTACTTAAAAATATTACAGTTGTTAACTTATGTTAACGTTTCTCAGGAACTCTTGACTAGTATTATTAGTTAACTAGTCTTAGATATTCGGTTGTAAGATGTACAACTAATCTAGATCATCCGGTACACATTCACGATAGTGAGGTAACCTCGCCAAAGTTGTACCCTTCTCGTCTCTCTGGCAAAATTTATAAGTTTCTGATAGCGAAACTCTGATGAACTTTGGTACTTAATTATTTCTTTGACAAATTTAGTAGTCTGGAACAGTCCTAAAGCTTTAAAATGCAGAGATACGATTAAAAAAGAGTCCAAACAATATTAATAATCATCAAAATGGCAAGCAAGAAAGTTCATGTTAAAGCCCACGATCGCACAATCCATACCCGAGTCTATAAGTTTGTTTGTCAAGGCTGTGATAAAAAAGTAGAAAGGGAGACATACGCTACGATTTGTCCTTCTTATGGCAATAAGTGCAAAGGAGTCCGCAAAAACTGTCAACGCCATACCAAACAATAAGAAAATGTCTATGTAATTAAGATTGTGACTATGTGGATTGAACCTCCTCCCAAACCGCCCCAAGAAACAGAACAGACTCTAGCTCAACTAGCCCACTATTATCGTCAGTTAATTGCCTATCATCAACATGCAGCAGCGATTGCCTCTTCTAAATTAGCTCAAGTAGATACCTTACTGACAGCTAGCAGTTTTAATCCGATGGCAAGTTCTTGGCAATATCCTGGAATGCATGGGGCAGAATCTTTGACTAGTGCCAGAAACCCTGAGTTAACGGCAGAAATTGAAGAAGTTCCTCAAATTCTACCAGAAATCAAGCTGCCGGCGAAAGATGTTTTAACCAGAATAATTCAAGAAATTCTCACCAGCAACAAAGGGAAAATGCTGCGCCTTGATTATCTGTCTTTGGAAGTAGCGGAAAAAATTTCGATACTACCTTTATATCAGCCCCAGGTAAAAGCCAGAGTCAAGCAAATATTACAACAAGGCGAAGATTTTGGCTTATGGTCCAATGTCCCCGACTCTCCTGAATGTTGGACTCTTGACTTGGCTGATTTCCCTGATTTATTAAATCGTTCACCATCTCAGCCTAAAACGACCAAGAAAAGAAAGAGAAAAAGCATCAAAGCCAAAAAATCTCACAATCGTACTCGTTTGCCACCCTGCGCCAAGATAGAACAATATGAAACCTTAACCGGTGCCATTAAAGCATGTCTGAGACAAAATTATCCCAAAACGATGGATGCTCATGAGGTTTTAGCCTGGATGTATCCCGAAGGATTGGAAGGCAAAACAAAAACCAAAGCTTACCAAGCGGTTAGCGATGGTTTAAATAAGGGCTGCTCTCGTAAACATTGGCAAAGGGTAGAGATTGGAATCTACACTGTTGAGCCAGAAGAACAATAATTCATCAAATGATTATCAGGGCAGAGCTCCTGCTCTGATATCATTTGTCGATGCCAGAAATTAATTAATTTGCTCTTGAAACTACATTAGAACCGTCTTGTTTAATAAGTTTGAATTCTTTAATGATTGTGAGGGTTTGGGTACTAGATCTAAAGAGAAACCAGCCTAAAAATGCTAAACTCTGCCCTGTAAGTAATATAGATAAATCAGAGCTGGCAATACTCATCCCGATCACCATTGGGATATATAAGAAAAATTTTAAAAACTGCTCTGGTACATCGGGCCAATCTTTTTTGACTCCACCTAAATATCTGTAGATTATGTAGCTAATGCTGCGACTAAAGGTATGACATAGCAAAGCACTCATTCCCACAATATTGGTAGCGGTTATCACGAGAAATCCAAAATAGCGAGTGATCTGTAATACAAAATATAACCAGATTCTGGTTCTTTTGTTGACGTGGTTGTAAAACCAGAAGCAAAATCTCGATACTAATAAAAACCCAATCCAGTAAAGTAGAGGTAAGATGCTATCGTTTAAGACTTCAGTAATGTTTTGTAGCCATTGCCAGTCCAAGATTGAAGTTGCTTTTTGGCTACCTTCAAAGACTAGAATACCTATAATTGATAACCCTACAGCCCAAATCCAAGGTTTCCACCAAGTTACAGTATGCTTGTAATCTTGATAATTCTTTGATAATTGAGGCTGAGCTTCATATTTTTCTGCGACTAAATCATTTTCATAATAACCAAACTCATAGACACACCAAAATGACATGAGCAAAAAAAGTATTGATATCCCATGCAAAATAGGTTGGGGACTTAACCAACTAAAGGCTAATAGTATTAGCGGGAAATCATCCAGAAGGATAGCTCTGAGAAGATAACCTTCTCCCGGCCTTTTAATTTTTTCTAGATAATATAAAGGAAAATAAATATCTGTCATCGGACTATTGTATTTAGCTTTACTCCAAGTTATTAAAAAAGGATTCCCAACTTCTTTTAATAAAGATTCATCATCTAAAGAATCTGTAATCAAAATTCCACTAGATATCTGTTCTGGTTTGATAGACTGTTGCACCATGGCCAATTTCCCTTTTTGGCGATCGCTAGCTCCTTGCCAAAACCTACAGGATATTAGCTGATTGTAGTTAATGGACATAAATTTCAAAATTGGCTCTACGACAAATTGAAATCCCAGAGTTGCAATGATGAGATTGGTATTGTTATTTTTCTTGAGTTCGGTAATGAGTTGATTATTACTATAACTTTGGGCTAATTGTTTAGCAGTTTTTTGCCATAAAAAAATATTCCAAGGAAATAACAAAGTCATAAATAAAATTAAAAACCAGTCTCTAACCTCAGAATCTTTACTTGATTTAATAAACCATCGCCAGGGCTTAGTAAAAGATAATATTTTTAAAATTATTGCTGCTAGAAAACGAGGTTGTAAACTGTTGAGATATTCTGCACTAGAATTCAATAAAAATAAAGTTTCATCAAAATCAACTATTACTGAGGTACCTGGAGCAGCTTGGCTAATTGACTTGGGAAGCTGTTCTTGGGAAAGAAATTCAATATTATTTTCCGATTGAGCCGTCATCGTGGGTAATTTAAGTAATTTAATTGTCAATCACATATCAACAAAACATTACAACATATTGTAACATATTGCAATATAGCATATTGTACTACAAAGCTTTTTATGATTCAAAAACATTAAAAAATATTTCCGCACAAATCATCTTAATTCAGAGAATTTTTTTTAAAGTTATTGAAACCGATCAACCTGGGAATATCAATTGCAATCTTGGACATAGCTTCTTAGGAGATTAAGTATAGTTTTTGCTTATGATTATGATTATTTGAGATTATTTAAATATCAATTCTTGAGTTGCACATATGAAATAAAACACTTTATAAACGAGAAAAATTAATAGTTGCACTTTCAACTATTACAAAAACTAAAAGTTTCCAACTTAGAGAAGATTTAGCCACAAAACCCGCAGCAATCATCTCAAAAATAGAACAACAATCAGAATTAACAACAATAATTGGTAAACTACTTAGATATTCTTCCCTCAAAGTGCAATTCCGCTTAGTGGCAGCTTGATAGCATTTACAATTCCCGCCATTGGGAACCAGGTTTCTCCGATGAGAATTTTATTCCAGGGAAATCATAATTATTGGGGAAATTAGTGGAAAAATCAACTTAGTTAACTTATCGAAAAAACTTTTAAACAAAACAGATGACCGAGCTTATGTATTGGAATGGGATTTCTTCAGAATTATGGTTCAATCCTTTATTGGCAACAGCAACCGAATCAGAATCCGAAAATAGCAGTCTAGTATTAGCTGGGGTTCTGCTTAGTCTGGTAATTATTTACTTTGCGAGCAAACTAGGAGGAGAAGTCTGCGCCAGAATCGATCTTCCTCCGGTATTAGGAGAATTAGTTGGCGGTGTCTTAGTGGGAGTCTCTGCTTTTCACCTCTTAGTATTTCCAGAAAGTGGTTCTACAGCAAATGATTCCCTGATTATGAATTTTTTGCAGCAAACGGCAGGATTAACTTTGGAGGCGACTCCTGATGTTTTTGCGTCTCAAAGTGAGGTTATTTCTTTACTCTCAGAGTTAGGTGTGATTATCCTCTTATTTGAAATTGGTTTAGAATCAGACCTCAAAGAATTAATTCGAGTGGGGCCACAAGCTGCTGTAGTGGCAGTAGTGGGTGTAGTTGCGCCTTTTGCTGCGGGAACTGCTGGATTAGTTTATTTATTTGGAGTGCCCGTGGTACCAGCTATTTTTGCAGGAGCTGCTTTAACCGCCACCAGTATCGGGATCACAGCTAAAGTTTTGGCAGAATTAGAACAGATTAGTTCCCAAGAAGGTCAAATTATCATTGGTGCCGCCGTTTTAGACGACATTCTAGGGATTGTTGTTTTGGCAGTGGTAGCTAGTTTGGTAAAGACTGGGGAAATCCAGATTACTAATATTATTATTTTGATGGTTAGTGCGGGAGCATTTTTAATTGGCTCAATTGTCATTGGTCGTTTGATTAGTCCTCTAATTGTCGGAATAGTCAACGAAATGCAAACCCGTGGTCAGCTGCTATTAACTGGTCTAGTTTTTGCTTTTATTTTGTCCTATATCGCTAATGTCATTAATTTGGAAGCTATTTTAGGGGCGTTTGCTGCGGGCTTAATTTTGGCAGAAACGGACAAGCGCAAGGAATTAGAAGAACAAGTGATTCCTGTGGCAGATATTTTTGTGCCGATTTTCTTTGTTTGTGTCGGGGCCAAAACTGATGTTAGTGTGCTCAATCCGGCGATACCTGCGAATAGAGAAGGTTTGGTGATTGCTTCGTTTTTGATTGTGGTGGCGATTCTTGGTAAGGTAGTTACTGGTTTTACCATGATTGGTCAACCAGAACTCAATAAACTCGCCATTGGTGTTGGCATGATTCCTAGAGGAGAAGTTGGTCTAGTTTTTGCTGGAGTTGGTTCCGCTAGTGGTGCGTTGTCAGAATCTACTGAAGCGGCAATTATTATGATGGTAATTCTAACTACGTTTATTGCACCTCCTTTCCTTCGTATCGTTTTCAAAGAGCCCGAAGAAGTTACAGAATCATCGACTTAGATTTAAGGTGGACAGTGCCCAACTTAGCTTATGACCGCTTTATGACTTACTTATCTTCCAGAACTAACGGAACTAATTTTTATCAATATTTCGTTAAATTCTGCACGAATATTCAATAGTTCTTGCATCCATTCATTCCTCTGTTACTGATTTTGTTTCTTAGGAGAGGGATATATGCAGAATAAATAAAAAACCTAGGTGTCATAGGTGTTATATTTTCCTCGCTGAGCACAGGCTTCTACTTAAACAGCAGAAAGTCCTCTAGTACTAGAGGACTTTCTGGTAGTAATAAACCTGGCACTGAGCTATTGTTCCAGGGGGCAACCCCCCAAGTATCTTCGCCGCAACAACGTTTCACTGTCGAGTTCGGGATGGAATCGAAGTGGGACCATTGCGCTAGAAGCACCAGGAAAGCTTTTTGGGTTTCCTGCTCGCGCGTTCCTTTGCTGCTTACAAAGCAGCAGGGTCGCTCGCCACCCTCAAGACTGCATAAATCAAGATACTTAATCTTCTTTGACCACTAATCACCACAACCACATGTTGATTATTCCTTTGTTTGATTCAGGACAAGCCCTCGGTCTGTTAGCTAGCCTCGGCTGCAAACATTACTGCTCTTCCACCTAGCTCCTATTAACGGGTGTTCTCCCCGTGACCTTACTGGATTACTCCAT
>JAAUYH010042730.1_pt1 | contig 22564 bp, 16 predicted proteins | sample 7278061 | NCBI WGS metagenome assembly JAAUYH01 (sample SAMN14350203, study PRJNA611818) | marine sediment metagenome | isolation source: surface marine sediment (0.6m) | place: French Polynesia: Moorea | collected 2018-08 | reverse complement strand
AGTGTGTGGTTGGGGATCGGCCGCCAGAGCAATGAAGCCACGCTTCTGTGAATTGGGCACCAGAACACCTCCAATGGGATGATCGGGCGACTCTCCTCACACGAAGTGTCCTTCAAGCCCGTTGGGGGAGCGTCAAACAATATCACGAGTGGTTACTAGCAGTCAGAGCAACCGCCGGCGGTTAATTCTAGGCCGAAAAGCTCCTGTTTCTACTCATCGGAGTGCCCCAAACTACTTACAGTAGTTTGCATCAAATTAAAATTACTACACAACCTAAATTATTAAAAATTACAAAAACCAAAAAAATGGTACATTACAGGCAGGGTAAATAATCTCCCCCCTTGGGGTTGCAGGACCTATCAATAGGGCCTTCAGTCGCTCTCGCGTACCCCTGTAAGGTCGGTGGGAGCCACCCAGCCGCCAGTGCGCCCTTGTCTGTCTAGTGTACGGTACGACTTGTACTAGAAATCTAATGAGGAATGTCTCGGCTGCGTCGAAGTATTGTATATCATATTACGCACCATGCCGAATCCTGTTTAGTTTAATGACTCATCTTTGATTAGACTGATTCGACTCAGTGTCAACCTAAAAATATATCGGCGAGAGCTGAGCCAGAACACTTAATTATTCTGACATTCCTGTTCAACACGAGTACAGAATCTCTCGTATACGTCAAGGACTAGCAACCTTCCTGCAATGAGATAAGGAATCGTGCCTAGAGCGTCTTTCGCTTCACGTGAAAATGATGTTGAAAAGGCCTGATGACGTCACCGAAGTCTCTACAGTTACCGAAAACCACATGCAAATAGAGTTATATACTCCATTATGCACTTAGTTTAGTATTGCTTTCTAACAAATACCCCCTCCGTTTCAAAGTTACTGCCCAATTTGTGAGATATCACTTTTTCAAATTTATTGTCCGATTCTCCCTGTTTATCTGATGCGCTTAACGACGCTCGTTCACGGTGTTCTGGGTAAGGTTTTAGATAGCACTATCGCATACTATGTTCTCAATAGGATCTCTACTGTTACGATGGCGCAGCGTCTGGAGATGTCATGCGGGAACAGAAACCAAATCGTCGTAAACAATTTTTGCGTCGACAGTCGGACGACCAACACGACCCTTTTTGCGGTTTCTTATTGCGCTCATGGCTCCTACATCGTCATCAGCATCTAATGGACGCTTCCAAATAAGAGTCAAAGTACGAGGATGGACATTGAACTCTTCTGCAGCAGCTTTGATTGAACCATACGGCAGTTTTGAGTCGACGGATTTGGAGAGTCAATGGGCATAAAGGGCCAATCGCTCGTCATCAGTCAGGTTTTTGTCTCTGGGACCGCTCACCATTAGGAAACGCGGTTGGCATAGTTCACCAATTCGAAAAGAAAGAAGATGGTTGATGACGGTCAATTTTCGTGAACTCATAAATCGCTTTTCGGATACAGCATGCGCCATAGAAGCCCTGATAGACAGGTTCACCTCAATTTGTTTTGTTAGACGTTAATACCGTTGAATGAGGCACCATAGCACAAAATTTAATAGTATGCCCATCATACTCCAGGTTGTAATACGGTTAAGCTTTTCCATTGTTCAAAAACATCTGAAGTTTGACATGATGATTTCCATGAATATCTAGACCTAGAATAATGTGCTGTGCTAAAAATGCTTGACTTAGATAAGCCGAACGACACGTCATTCAATCTGGAGAAAACTTTGTTTTATCGAGCATTCGAAATCAGAAAAATTCGTGGGACCCGATTCAAACACTCTGCGTAACTGTAACTATTCGGAACTCGATTCCGCCACAGTTCTGAACGATTCTACGATACAAACTAAACTAACTGGCATTTGATGGCTAATTCCATAGCTTTTAAATGCCCATTACAACTTGAAAATTTTTTAGTATTGTCTATGACGTTAAAGACTGAGCTAAGTACCAGTTTCTTCTGCTTCAAGAGTAATTTGAGTCTGATAATCCTTCATTGGCTACTATACTGACATATTTTCAGAAATTATTCAGTAATCACCGTTTCATTTTTTTATATTCAAATATCTAACCTCAAAGTAATCCCCAACTAGCTTCAGAGTTGTCTTATTGTAATTCGTGACATCAATTTACCTTACTTCTTCTACGCAGTATTAATTGCATCCAATTCTCAGATATCTTCCCCTTTCAATGACAGCTTAGTATCATATTTACTCTTGTACTTGAATATTTGATGACTTCTACAACTCCAGGAATAAAAAAACTCTCCACTTATGCTAAAAAATGTACGATAGCATGAAAATCTTGTACTCATACTTTTCACACGCTGTCTGTTTAAATCAATATTTTTAAAATATACCCAAACTTCGTCGCTCTAATACCACTTGAATGTTTTAGACTTCTTGAGTTTTTCGGTTGGATACGAAAAAACACATAATTTTCTCATGTGTCCCACCATACTGATATGAATAGCATACTTGATGTATTTTTTAAAAAAATTAACTGATAATGGCAAGGCATTTAAAAAACGATAGCGCATTACCTGCATTAGAGAACTGGTAATGAGATTGCTTCCTAGTCATTCTCTGATAAATACATCGGTTGGATTTTATAAGAATGTATTTGAATTTTTCGTACAGTACGATTCCCATGTAGAACGGTTCTGTACTCGAGTCTTTGCTACACAATTTGATACATGAAGTCAATATTTTACATGTATATAACGCATTGTCCCATAAAACCTTTTAAATTTTCAATGTATAACTTTCGCAACGACTCCTTTTATACCAGAACAAATAATGACCCGATTTCTGGAATGAAATTGATGGCGAAAATTTCGGCATTTTTCTTCTTTTGAGACACTTGTTAAAAGATGAGCAACTGTTAATCAATAAAAATTATACTATAATATTAATTCACATCCAATAATCTCTATCAAACCAAGATCATAAATTCGATTCTGGCGATCAATGGCTTAATCGGAATCATACGGATTTATGTGTTGATTAGGAGTTTGAATATCATAAATTTTATTTTAACCTCAGCTTAGTGTTGTTCTTCTGTTTTATAATATTTTAAGAAATCGACCACGTACTTTAAGTTGAAACCATAAAATTAAGCTTCGGTGTCGTCTCTTATATTAATTTACACTCTTAACCATACGAGTTCATTGAATGTTGTGTAATTTCACGACCCATATAAACGAAGCTCCACAAGTTAAAACCATTATTTCCTTTTTGCAGGCAAACTATTCAAAATTAATAATAGTGATTTATCTCAATATGTACTTCTCATAATTTTTAGCGATGGGCTCTGAATTCTTTATTCATTACTCCGACATATTTTAAACAGATAATCTGTTTTTGAAATACTATTATTCATTGAGTAAGCAACATAAATAATTTCAAATATGTTCTTAAGCTACTAGAAACATTTTTTCTATTGTGGAAAAAAGAGTAAAAAATTGGCAAAAAAATCTTGAAATCGTCACGTTACCACCGTTTTCTAATGTTTATATAGCCAAAAGAATAATTTGCAATCTATTCCCACATTTGCGAAGAAAATTTTTATTTTAGTCTTCTAGTATCTCGAAAATACCCTTTGTTTGAGATTTTATCGGGAAAGTCCAAAATTTCTCTTCCAAACTTTCTGATCCATTTCGGTGAAGCCTACAGTAAGATCTCAGTGCCGAAATGTACGATGCGCGAGTATGAAGTTTGTATCTCCTATATAAACCATCTAGCTTCCCCCAAAAACTTGTTTCCACAAAAGAAGGATCAATCAACATTGTGCCAGATTGATCTAAGAGAACCTTTCTACCAACGTGTGTGTAACTAACGAGACTGCTTGGTAGAGTAGGAACTGGATCGGAGGCTATCTCGAATCTCCAGTGATTCTTAACCATAGATTCGTATCCACTCTTAAATATTTCGTTTCCCACCATTGGAGATCCAAAAGTGGAGCAAGAAATGCTTTCACTATTTTCGATCCCAATTTTTTTAAAGTTTCTTGCAGCGTCATATGCTGCCAGTATAGCTAGTGCTCCACCCATGCTATGACCACAGAAAAAAATAGGTATATTTTTTCTTCCCAACCTTGCTTTTCCGTTCTGAACTTCTAAAGACCCATCTCCTCCATAGAGCTCAGTAATAGCACCTAATACATACCTTCGAACACTTTTATATGCCTCTGAAAATCCACTGTGGACTTTTGCTTTACCGTATGTGAAAATCTCATGTGAAAAATTTACAGCAAGTGGTTTTGAAATCGAAGAATTCACATCGGCACTGTCATACTTATCTACAGCAGGTTCCAGAACTCCTCTCGTTCTTCCAACATGAACTTGAATGCCATTACTCTCTTGGGTAACTTCATATTCGACTATGTGAACTTCAGTGCTTTCCATTCCCGAATTCTCAACGTCTCGAAGCCTCGACATCGGTTTATCGGAACTTTTGAAATCAAGCACATCTGATATTTCAATTACGTCATATTTTTTGCTTGTTTTGTTTTGAAAATTTTGAGAACCAGGTATTTCAAGCTCAAACTCAGAAAACATCGAGTCGTACACGATTCGTTGCATTCTGAAATTAGTACCCCAATTTTTCTTATCTCTCGTACCACTAAATCCAACAATCACTCTACCATTTCCGTACAGCACTGTAACATGTGTATTAGTCGCCTTATTTGAAATTTGTTTGTGAATAAAGTAGCCATTTTGAGTAGTAATTTGAGCAACATCTACCAAAAACTTAGATCCGTCATCTATTCCTGAAAAATTTTCGTATTCCATCGAATCAGCAACTTTCATTTCTTCATCATACGGTAAACTTAGCTCTTCATTTGGATTTCCTGGTATGTATGCCAGATACGATATTTGAGCTAATAAAACCTGTGTTTCCATCACAAAAGTGTTGGTTTGCACATTCAGTACTTTCCTTAAGCTGTTTTTGGCTGATCTCATGCTTCCATAGTGAGTCTGTTGTGCTGACTCTGAAAAAAGCAGTGTTTGCTCCCGAAATCTTCCTATTTTCCTATTTTCTTCTGCCGAAAATTCAATTCCTGCTATTGAACCGCTGTACATGGGTATTATGACTCCTAATTCCTTGTTTGGAGGTCTGTAATGGCTGTTAGAAGACGGATTGATGATATTGGACTGTCGGCTTGGCTCTCTTAGGTTTCTCTTTGCTGTTTCTGTGCTTTCCTCTAGAATGTACTCAGGAAAATGCAAGTGACTCCTCGAAACATGACGGTGAGCTGATATTTCCTGTTCGTCATACCCAGAATACAGTTTCATTTGCGGAAAACTTGTTCTCACATCGCCGTGAATAATATCTGTCTCCATTCCAGAAAGTCTTGATCCTATATCTATTTCTTCAAAGTATTCTCTGCAGCGATATCTTATCGGAATTCTATCTCGAACTCTTGAGCATTTGGAATGGATCGATTTGAAGATATTACTATCATGATCACATTCTTCGAAGCTACTGGTTGTGTAAGTAGAGACTCTATGTTTTCGCAACCAACGGCCTAGAGAGCTTGATTGAAAATTATAGACCAGGCGCAGAATAAAACGATTCCTTGTTTGGAATAGAGGGCCGGGAGGAAAATTGACGAGGGCAAGAAGTGCAGTCCATGAGAAAAACACAAAAAATTGCGCAAGACTACTCGTCGAAATGTCCAGCCGAATTATTGTAGATAACCTTTGAATGTTCTGTTCCACTAATTTGGGAGGTAATCTTATTATAGAGAGTACAGAAATCAACATCATGCAGATGAAAAAAATCATTAGTTGGTACTCAAAATATCTAAACCCCAATTGTTTTGTTCTATTTTCTAAGTACTTCTGTCTTATCAAGAAGCTTCTGGTGTGAGAAGTTTCCTTGATTACTCTTACCAAGAGATATATATCCAAAATTGTAACTATCAGCACTACAGCAGTAATGTTGTCTGATTGCCTATCTTTCTGTGACAAATAAGACCAAGAAATTATCGTGGAGAATGGTATCGAACTCGTAGCAACTTTACCAAATAGTCCGGATACCATTCTCAGCACCACACTTACTGAGACTAAATATCCATACTCTCGGTAAATTGAGGGAATTTCGAGCCCTTCTTGATCCAAAATTCGATAAGAGTGGATGGTGACTAAGATGTAGAAGAATATAAAAGAAGAATAAACTGCATCGCTGTAAATATATTGTTCCTCCCAGTTATAAAATTGTCTCGAAAGAGGATTAGAGCAAACAAGCCCAAAAGATAATAAAGCAGCCGTCCACTTTTGCTCCAAAGTTGGAGATCCGTCTAGAAATAAAGCCGTGTCATAGACAACGGACAATATGAATGATGCTCTCCGTAAAAGCAACGACATAAGTTCTTCAAAAAAATTCTCGGTAAGAATTTTCTTGTTCTTTTTCCACTCTAATTCAATCGAAGATAGAGAAATGTAAATATACACTATTGATAAAAAAGAAGAAGTATACATACATAATGTGGCCACATTGAGTTCGAAAGCACTCAAAACTTCTAACCTAGTTTTCGCTGCAGGATTGTCAACTTCAGGGGCAATTGAAAGCTCGTTGCAGAGGTTAGATTTACAAGACGATAAAGTTCCGCTCGCACATGCATTCGAATGATCTAGAATGGATTCCTGCATTTACGTACCGCTATAGAATTACTCTCGTTGACTGTATAAAAATTCGAAGTTACGCTTCAATATTCATCCAAAAATCCAGAAAATTCATCATTATTTGCAAATGGGCCTTTGTGTAAGTTACCTTTCCTAAAATATGCTATTTATGTCAGTCAGATATTCCTTGTTATTAACTACAATTTCTTGAATACATATAAACAATAATAGTCACTGATTCAAATCTAGATGATTTTATATTCTTGAAACTATATATATACATCACATTGGGAACTCATTTAGATACCAATCTTGATTGATACAGCTTTAAATTATTACAGATTATTTCGACACCCAGTTAAGAGAGCCCTCGTACTCACAGTTAATTACGTTGGTGCCGAACTTTTTTGCGTGCCTTGGTTGTCTTGATGACTTTGGAACAACAGGAATTTTTCAGAACAAAAATTGGTTATTAATTTGTTCGTTCTCAGTTTCCTGAGCGAATCGGAAATCACGAGTTGAAACGCCTCACAAAGCGATCCCCCATCAAGATATGTAACTTATAGAACTAACTGTAACATCTGTGTTGTCCAGCTGTCGGCTACTAGGTACCACCCAACGAAGAATAATGTTCGAAAATTTACATCAGCGCACTATGATGAAAGTCGCGACACTCTGAAGCTTCGGAAGTTTTGATGTTCAAGCATCCCGCGTGCTTCTGCATTTCGTCCGTTAGTCAATTCTCATGAACAAAACCTCAAAGAAAGAAGTGGATCTAAATTTAGTAGTAGTATTTGATATGTGCGAACGCGAATGGTGCTAACAGATTTCGTGCGAAAAGTGCAACCGAACTGTGAGAAGATTATGTACCCCGCAGACATGCAAATCGCGAGACACTGCATAAGATTAGACGCAATCCATTTTCTTACGACTAAGCACTCTGTTCCTAAAAAGCCGCAGTGGTGTGTTTAGCAAAAGAACAAACCGAAGGCTTATACAGCGAGCGCAACAGTTCGTCAACTCTTGTGGTTCTCTATTCGATATTGAGAAACTATCACCCTCTCATTACGGGCAAACATTTGATAGAAAACGACCATGTATTACGTCCCGCCTCGAAGAAGGTACAACGTGGATATCTCGGCTAATTACGTGGTTGTGGCTTCTACGAATCCAGCACATGCTCCGTAACATTATCTTTCCCCTTCTGTGCGGTGTTGAACAGATGTCCTCGTGATGTATTCATGTCATTCGTCTCTAGCGTACCCCTCAGAAATACCAAATAGCCTTCTGGAGTTTGCCATAACCGCTCCTCATCGTGAACATCAATGATTCTATACCTTAACCGCACCCGTGCTGTGTCATCAATTCTAGTATCTACTCTATGCGAAAGATGCACTAGTTGCGCTGATCAGACATTGGTTAGGATTGGCTAGTATGAAGCCAGTGTTCTGTTAAGTTGACGGCAGTCGTTCTTTACCTTTTTTACCTTGCGCGGCCCTAGAACCACCCCTGAGAACGGGATAGTCGGTAGTGGAATATGATGTGCTAAGGCTATTTGGAGAACCGAAGCAAGACGCTCTAGAGTAAACCACACTAGATATTCGGGATGGTGAGCGCGAGCTAACAAACATGCAATTCAAACAAAACTGTCTCAACAACTCGAACAAAACTGGGCAAATTTACGGTAGCAGCAGAAGCAAAACAATCGATGAACAGTATTCTTCAGAGATACTGTAAAGAGTGTGTGGGTTGATTCAATTGGCTACGGGATCTAGAGAATCGGTTTGGGGCTCCTGTATCTTTTCAACTACTGGTAGGCCTCGTCCAGGAAGTCAATCTTCGATTCGAGAAATATGAACCTTCTCAGGAATTCTCATCGGCAGGTGCGTTTTTCGCGTTCGCGGAGTATTTCTTGAATTGTAGGGCGCCCTGTCCAACTGAGTCTACGATCGGCCCAGAAGTTATAGGCGTATTCAGCAACAGCGCCAAGCAGCGGAACTTTCGTGAAAGCGTAGACAAAGCCCATACCGATTCGGTCATAAACTTCTCTGAAAGCCTCGATACCTATTAGCACAGTTCCATCCCCGCGAACCGCATGTATCTTACCCATCGCTTGTTCATACTCGATACGCACGTTGGGTGTTTGCTGCGGATTATAATCTATTTCAGCAATATCAACAAATTCAATCGAAGCCCCGCGTTCTGAAGCTCGACGACGAAGCCAATTGACTTCTTTTACACATAGCGGGCATTCACTGTCCCACAGCAAGCGCAATGTATCGTTGTTGGGCAATGTTGATATGTGTCTTTCATTCTGTGGTGGTGTTTCTGGTGATATTTGTGGCGGCGTCTGTGTCGCTAAAAATCGAGTTGAAGACTTCGATGGTAAGTTGCGGGAAAGAGGAAGACGGGCGCAGAGTGGAACAAGGAATCGACTCTGACAGAATGATGTTTGTCTCAATACAGCTGCGCTCTGTCTCACAACAAATGCCATCTCGATGAAGTCCAGTGATGGCTGAGGCTGGGCGTGATTCGGTAACTAGCTTAAATAAATAAAATTGCGAACGTTATAATTTACTTTACGCAGCCTTCCATTGAGCGATTGAAGGCCAGTGTGATTCCGTAGTAATCAACTCCATTTCTACACGGTACACTACCCACAGAGAACTCACAAAACGTGCTATGGTTTACCGGTAATCAAATTGTCGCACACTTTATTGGTGCAGCACAACAATTTCAACAAAAAACATTCAAGTGGCATTTCAAGATTTCTGGTACTTTCCCGAGTTTCTTTGCTGGAAAACATAGCAAGAGATGATGAAGCCTTTTACTTAAACCCATGAAACTCAATGACAACACAAACCCTTTCAAATACTTCAGCCCAATACACGATGCTATGTACACATACAAAGCGAAATTGAACGATCTCTGAAACCTACGCCGCAACCGACACAGTTGTAGCGGTACCTGACTCACCACTAGTACCAGAGGAAAGGAATAGGTTCGAGGCATTCACAACCCCCTCAATAGTTAGATCCAGCTGAATAGTTTCACGATAGCTCTTAGACATTGCCCCGAACGAAAATTGTTGTAGCACACGCTGTCGGCCTGACCGACCCATTGTCAAACGAAGCGTTTCATCACGAGCGAGCATGTTAATTGCATCATACAATTTCTGGTCGTCATTCGGAGGTATTAACAAACCTTCTACACCATCAGTGAGTGCCTCTGGGATTCCATCAATTCGCGATGCAATAACAGGCCGTTCAAATGCCATAGCTTCACAAATTACAAGCGGTAACACTTCATTCAGCGATGGACACAACACAATATCAGCAGCGAGGTAAAACGGCAATACATTCTTGTGCACATCCAAAATGGTGCAAAGGTCTTCAACTCCAGCATTCGCCATAACCTTCTTGCACTCTTCAATGTATGCGATTTCATGGTCGCGAATGTATCGAGCACCTACCATCAATAACTTCCATTCCTTCCCTTCAGGTAATATGACTTCATTAGCCAGCCTTGCAAACGCTTTTGACGTAACAATTTGTCCTTTTCGCTTACAAACTGTTCCCATGTGCACGAGTAGAAGATCATCAGGACCATACCCAAGTTCCTTACGAACTCGTGCGCGTGATTGCAAGTTACGGAATGTATTGATAGATGCGAGAGGAATGCCATTATAAATAACATAAGCACGATGAGGTTCAAACAACCCTTCGTAACATTTGCGCTGCACTTTGGCAGGAAAAACAATTCGCGAAGCATGAGAGAAAGCATTCGTTATTGCTACGGAATCAACGTGTTGCATAAGGAATACTTCTTTGGCATAATAATCAAACTGACCCTTTGGCCACGCCTCGTGAATAACCCACAAACTTGGCACATCAAGCTCATGCGATGCATTGATCACTTCGGTCGTCATGATAGTGTTAGCAATTGCGTATGAGAATGGTGGAAGAATTGCCCGAATATCTGCTGGGTAAGTTGCCGACTTCGCATCAACCAACGACACGCTGATGCCCATTGCCTCATAATCTGCACGCATCGCACCTTCTTTCGGGGAAAACAGAGAGAATGATAATTGTTCACGTAACTCACGCAGAATGTAAAGTAGGAAAATGTTTGCACCAATACGTTCGAGTGAGTGACAGAATGCTGCTACTTTTGGTCGTGGTGCCACTCGTGACGCAGCAAGAGAATCAAGGGCCCCAGCCTTGGAACGGGGGAGTAACATTTCGGGAGTTGCAGTTGCATCCTGAGCTTCAGTGGTGGAACGTAAAGCAAGATGAACCCAAGACAACAAGTCGTCCAAAGCGGCATCAGGAAGAGAATGGCGGTCGGCTATTTGAAGCAATTCACGAGCACTTTCTACCTTGGCCACTTCGGCACGGCGCTCCGCGTCTTCACGAAACTTGTCATCAACCCCACCGGCAAACATATCACCGCGTAATCGGTCAGTTTGTTCTTCTGCTGCAGCTAATGACTGATTGATGGATGTGTCAAATTTCTCGTACTCCGACATTGTTGACAAGTCTTGTGCGGCAGGAATAAGATTATCAGCAGATGGAGTGACAGATAAGCCGCTACGAGAGCGCTCGCGAAACCAAAGTCTCCAAGATGCATTCTCAAGTCGTCGACCATTAGATACAACCCCTTTTAGACGAGTAAAAACGGACCAGGTTTTTCTCAACTCTTCTTCACTCTGGTCGTCGACAGCGTAGCGAAAGTCGGTCTGTTCGTATGGGTCAGCACCGGCAGGCAGTTCGAAAGCCACGTCAAGTACATCGCGAAATGAACCAACTCGCTGCATATTGATGTGGGCAACAGAAGGTCAAGCGTACCTTGACGGCAATGAATTAAAATTGGAAAAGAGGAACGAGGTGAGGTGCAGTGAGGAATGGATAAATGGACCAACGGATGAGGTTAAAGTCGGATTAAACGAACATGCGGGACGGGTTAGGTTCCACAATAAATACGAACATCATCTTCAATCCGGTTATCGAATGTCCAGTAGACTCCGCGTGTACTGATTCTCGGATATTTAGTGGACGTGAGACAATCCGGCACCAGCGTCATTTGTATTGGCGAAGGATGAGCCAGTTCTGTACGCGAATTGTTTCGACTCTGTAACACCATACGAAAAAACGACACTTGGCATATTATCCTTCGCCAGTACAGCTCCTTTGGCGTTCCAGTTCAACAAGGCAATAAATTTGTGGCTATACATTGCGCTCGAATCTGTTCTGATTTAATTGCTTAATTAGTACTATTACAGTGCATTAAAGATCCCTTCTTTGTATTCTTGTGCGCTCGATACGTGCATTGCTCACATGCTTCTCGCAACGGTTGCGCGTCGTCATCAAAAGGACGCAGTTGAAGGCACAAAATGAGATTATTGTGGTAAGTCGTATCCAACCGCAAGCAGCATGGTCGCTGGTCCTACCGCGTCATCTTCCCATGTCTCCGCATCTAGTACCGCGGCACAACGACGAAAGTTCAATCCATGCGTGATTGTTCTTCAAATTATTGTTCTTCAAGCTGTGTACTACATCGCTTTGGCTTGTTTCACATCAGGTCTGAACTGGGCTTTTGGTGTACTTCCTGTGGAGTTTTCAGCGCAATTGTTTGGAAGCGGAACTCCTGGCGCTGAACGCCGTATCAATGCGCTCTCTACTGTACTTACTGCTGCTGGACCTTGTGCATTAGTGCTCGCTCTATTGGTTCGACGTGCTCGACGATGCGCCGACCACGCCGCAACTCTACTTCTTGCACATGTAATTATAGCCGTCTCATTACATGGTTTACCTCATCGACCACTTTGGTGGGTATTACAAATTAGTGCCACTGTATGTATGAGTGTTGTAGCTGAGAGTTTATGTCGTATTATCGAAGCTCGTGAACGTGATGCGTTCCGGTCGGATATCAACGCTGCCGCTAAGTCTATTGGTAATCGAACTGGCGATGGTGTCAAGGATTGCGATCCAGGTTCCCCAGGTTCGCGTCTATTGTATTCTTCATCTACACGAAGTCGGTCAGAGATGGATGTTGTTGACTCTTCGGATGCGGAAGAAGATGTTTCGCTCCTTGTCGATGAAATGTAGCTGCAGGTCAGTAGAAGAGGCAACGCATGGAAATGAACTTCAATTTGTCGATTGTTTTCGCTTTTCTTTTATTCTTTCACCTGACTTACTGTCACGCACGTTTTTTAAGGTTTTCACTTGCAAGGAATACATTGGTGCAGTGGCACGATGTACATGGAATCGTGAATTTACGTGGCCTTTTCCCTCGAAAATTGTGAGGGCAATACAAGGTGTACAGTACCGCTGCGTGTTCTGTATAACAAATGCTCATGTAACTACATTACGTCGAAGGATATTCTGATGAGCAACCGACCTTCACAAGGTGGATGAGTAAAATAATATATCTCAGGCGTTTGAGTAGGATCCAGCGCATTTACCAGCAGATATGAATTAGATAACGGATGACCCGTGCGTTACACAAAAGTTTGGAAGCTTATCTTTATCTTGCAGTAAATTTTTAAACCCTCTTAATTCTGTAACCAGTTGAAAACTGGGCAAGTGCCCTTTCGCCAGTAATGGCCTCTACGATGCCTCTAGTATATTAGTTAAATTTAGTACTATGTGTACAGTACGGCCATTGATTTCGTGCGAATTGGATACTGTGACGCCATTATTTTACGCAAATTTCAAAGGCTTACCGATAGTGTAGTGAAGATGAAGGTTAACTACGGTACAGTATCATTGAAAATTGTTATGTAACGAACAGAATGATTCCTAAGTTCATTGTGCCAATTGGCCTTACGCTCGTAATCACGCAAAGTCCAATACCATATTTTAGTGGAGTACGATGTGTGTATCAAGAATTCTCGTAGCTCGAATGTTTGGCCGGAACTTGAGAAACAAGCGGGACAAAATGATAACTCGTATTTAAGCTTGTCCTCGAAAATAAAAGGCAACTGAGATATTTCGACCCTACAGCACTGCACGGTCTATTTTAGCTGCTACCAGACAAGAAATATTCATTGACCGTCTATTAGTCAAAGAGAAATCATCACACATTTTTGAAGTGTTCGGTTTGCCTCGATCTAAGAAGTCAGACTAATCTGCGATACTCCGCTTGATTTCGCTAGTCGAGTACGTTCCTCACAGCCGACTGAAAAGACTGTCATAGACATTAGGTTCATTAGATCGATAGTAGTTACTTCTCACGGTTCTGTGGCAGTGAACGGTCTCATCATTGATATCTGTGCGGCGACCAGAAGAAATGAACACGTAGTGTTCAGCGATGGGTTCTTACTGTTCGTTGTGTCCTCGCTTGTTAATGCTTGTTCAGAGTCGACAAGCCACCTGTACAGTACAGTACAGCACAAGGACAAAGATAGAATTCCCAATGATGTGTATGAGCTTTGTACGTATGATAGAGTACTGTAAAATATGTAACGGTCAATTAATTGATTGGCTATACCGAACGGATCAATTTCCTCAAGCAATCGAAAGCCGTTCTCGATCATGTGAACGAATGCTGGTTACTACTACACACCGATACAATACTATATAATAACTTCCCGTGCTCCTCTGCAGGATATCCACCGACATCCCCCTCAACCACTATCCAGTCCGTTAATCCCTCGTCGTAACCTCCCATCATCGTCAAAGACCTCTCTGCTTGAACCCCATCTTGATTTCAATGGCGGTTGCAGAGACGGCGCGTCTTGCTTTGTATTGCGTCGAGTGGATCTGGACAGTTGTCGTGCTCGGTATTATCCCGAGTCAACTAGTTAAGCGTGCGCAACCGCTAAAGGACGGTTCCGGCACAGGCGACGTCTGTGGTCTCAATTGGTCGCTCGGATTATCCCGATGTAACTTCGGAATAGCATGGGCTGCTATTGCATTTTCCATTCTCACTATCGCCATCGTTTGGCATCTTATGGTTTATTGTTCGTCTATCGATCTGCGCTACAATGTTGAAATGGTTTTGTTTGCGTGGCTAACCATTTGGTGGTTCGTCGGCGCAATAACACTAACTGCTGTGAAGAGTGGGAAAGCTCCCCGGAGCGCGAACATTGTCGTCGCGTTTGCGTGGATGCTAGTTTTCTTCTCTGTCGCATCAGCAGTCCTCGCCGTGAAAACTGCTCCCAAACTCGTCGGTGCCTCTAATAGCGCTTCCGAGGACAGCGCGGATGAACGAGAACACCATGGAGACTCTTATGCGTAATCGCTTTTCTTTTATATTGCACAGTATCCTTGCCTTTCTCCAGTGCCTTGGGGAACGGTTCACACCGCCTAACCTCGACTGGATAACTAGTGAATGTATGTGGAGTAGCGGACGCGCAAGTGTTAACATGGTTAGATACATACACAAGACAAGAGGCACCCCTGACGATACACGCTTACCACACTTTCTCGGCTAACAACAGTAAATAGCGTATTTAACTCCTTTACTGTGTTCTTCTCAATTCAATGCACCCCCTCGTCCGGAGTGTCGACCGGGCGCGGAACAGGGTTCACCGAACTTGGCCTAGCCGCATTTGTCACAACGCACGCTCGAGCACCGTCGTCTCCTGCCGAGCGCGTAGTCGGATCACCGTAGTTCCTCACTACTACGAAGGCCTTTCGTTTTGAGAGAGGCCGACATGAACGAATGACGACGCGATCGCCCTCGCGACACAAGTTGAGTTCATCGTGCGCCATAAATCGACGAGTCCGCCAGTACTTCATCCGCAATTTAGGTTCGTAGGCACGGCGTCGTGAAGCAACTACAACAGACTTGTCCATTTTGTCTGACACAACCACACCCTCCATTGTCAACTGCTTAGGTCGGTAGTCCGCTCTTGTCGCCGCCACTAATCGTTCGCGAAGCACCGTCGCAGTATCGTACTTCCGGATCAATCCACCGTACAGACGCAAAGCTGCAGTCACAGCATCATCAGATAATTCTTTCACTTCTGCATGGGGAGCACCGTAGTAAGGAAGTTGATAAACCGGTTGTTGTTTAGTTTGTAATGAGGGAGTGGTGAGATTCAACTTAGCGGCGCCTGTAGAAGACTGGTCTATTGCGCACGCTTCAGATGCCGTAGTCGCTCCGGGAGTTGTATTAGCAGCTGTACACAGCGTGCGTAACCCATCGAATCGCGCCAAGACCCGCCGATACATCGGTCTACAGAGCTTTTGGGGCGACGGCGTTAAAGTTGCGCGAAATAGAAGAACACGAGCGAAAACGGAAGTGGCAAGTCCTTGAAGTGGTCACTTCCGCAAACGCTGAAATGGGAATGTACGTATAAGCAAATATTATTTGTTTGAGTACTTGGAAATCGAAATTGCCATAAATTTACAGCAAGGTGATTGTCGCGGTTAAAAGTAAATACAACCTTCAAAGTAGAACCAGTATTTAGTAATATAGAAACTTTCTTCATGGGTCAGAGATCAAAATTTGTACAAAATTTGTCATGAAATCAGAGCAAATTTAAAACATATGGCCCGGAAGAGATTCGAATATGGAAATTCTGAAATTCCTGTTTCTAAAAATCAACAGAACCCGAAAAATTATGCCTCGTATTTTTTATAGAACCATATAATAAAGCGAGTTTTATGAATGAATTTTTCGGTGCATAACGTTCGTAAAACTTTGCGTTTTTGAATTTAACTATCTAATTAAATTGACAAGCTAATTTTTTTTGCCACCCTTGCAACAAACAAATTTTTATGGGCTGATGGCATAGGCTACAAAAGGGAGTAAAAGTACAAATGCCTGGGTTCTTTTATTTTGTAAATGGCCACTTCAACCTAGCCATGTGACAAACAACGGTCTGTCAAGTCTATGCGTAAACAGTATTGAATCGATTAGAGTTGTGATTCATTAGTAGTCATGGCCAAGCGAGTTCGAATTAGTAGCTATTTTCTAAGCGAACTCAAGAGTACGAAAATTCTTGAGACCAGATAGATATTTAAAAAGAGGAAAAATGGAAATTCTAGCTTAAAATGCCGCAAAAAAATATATTAGCAGTATCACATGGCCTTCGATGGCATGCTTACTGACTGGAGATGCAATGACGAGTTTTCAAAGGTTTCAGGCCTGAAATCTTTACAATTTAGAACCTATTGTGGATCTAAATTTTGACGATGTGCTGCGTGCACGGCTCGAACCTCAAATTTAGCAAGAATAATCAAAAAATTCAATTTACATGGCAGTGGAAGGTTCATAAATTGTGTAAAGTATGACATTGCTTGTTGATTTTCATTCAATCACAATTGCGCTTTACAAATAATCCCTACCTCAATATAGACATCAATACCTAAAGCAAAAAACAAACACGAACCAAATATTTCTACAGTATACAGATAGTGCATCTATTGTCTTAATTTGAACCAGACAGATTAGACTTGTGCTCAGTAGTAGCTTGTCTACATTTCCTTCCGTGTTGATAAGCGAGATGTATGTGTTTATTCTCTTAGTTAATGATATCGTTTCAGGCGGTGTCGATCGCGTCATCATTGTCAACTTGCATGATTATAGGAAGCACAGTCGAGGATTTGTTGATACACGCCTGTTTTTACCATATTCACGCAGATTCATTCACAGCTAAGAAACAGGATATGTATTCTGCTTCAAACGTAAGTGCAGCAAAACTGTTTTTTTTCTGACTTGAAGCAGGAATTTATACCTGAAACTAGGCAAATATTGCCGTTCGTCTATCTCTACGTGAGAAAACGACCTTCTAAATCTACTCCAGCGTACCCTTCAGGAAGTAGAGGTCTGTCGCCGCCATAAAGGACACCGAGTTCATAATTACCATTGAAATCAGCGTTTCAAAGCTAACCTATCTTCTTGGTAAGGATTATCCGCATATACCTTCCGTGGGATAGCTATTTCCCAAACATTTACAGGATTTTGCATGAGGTTGACAAGCGATCTTGTCACAACACGCGTCATGAGAACTCTGGAAATGTTATGAACTATTTGTCTCCTCTGCAGTTCATTGTTAGGCGGGTGTCCCGCAAGATATCGTCGTCTTTGATGTTTGCACAACGGGTGCACCTTTTCTGTACAGGTGGCGATTGTTTGCAATTTCAGAGAATGGCCACTAACAGGTAATTCGAATCAGTGGTGTTTGCCGGAGTGAGCGGCTATTCTTAAACAAGTTATGAATGCTTGCAATTCACGAAGGCAAAATTTGACCATGCATGGCCAAATCATAGAATAGCCAACAGTGGATACATCGCTGAAGTATATGTCAGCAAATATGTTAGTGATCTCCAAATATAGCGTAGAGTCCCAATTGAGTGAAGTTTTCGATTTCTATTGTTTCAACGACCGAAGAGCGTAACCAAGGAGGTAATAAATCTCAGCATCCCTGAAACGGGTTGGCTCTCTAAAGGGTGCCCTCACAGACGGGCCTCTCAAACTTACACAGGTAAATCTGTGGGCCGTTCCGGTGATTCAGGTTCCACTCATCTGTGAGCTAGCCTTCCTTGTAGCGACGTGCACAACGCGCGGTGTGGCGTATCCTTCGAGCGCTGCTACTCACATCCCTTTCTACGGTTCATAGTCACGACGCGCTGGTCGTAAGATAGATCTTGCATTTTCCCTTCCCAATCGAGCAATCATTGAATAAGCACAATAGCCTTAGGAAATAAGAAGTTGGGCGATGAACGCGATCTCTAGTATGTTAATTCCGCGAATATAGTTAAGCTCGACCTAAGCCTTTCATTTCGAATCAACTCATTATTGTTTCCTTGATTTCTGCAGTTAGTCTCCTGTTACTTCGTGCTGCAAGCAAGTCATCGATACGCCAACTGATAAGCAAAAAGCTTGATTTATAGTGTTAACGCGCAAACAAGGGACATTCTTGATGCTTCGGAAACTGAGCACCTAAAAGAGGTGCGAATGCATTTCCGGATGGCATTGCTTAGGATACTGCTTGATATCAATCAATGATGTGTGAAGTTTGCATACTGTTATTGAGTTTGAAGAATGCCAGATTACCTCGCTTATTGACATGTAAATTTCAGCGTTCGAGGATACTTTCAAAGACGTTGAGTACTCCAAATTGCTCAAATTCGAAGTTCTAATCGCTTACCAGAGCAAGGAGGGCTCTAATAGTAGTGAGACTGACCTCTAGAATAAATTTTTAATCATAGCCGACTCTGCCGATTTGCCTACAATCCATGGCGAATATTCGGGATTTCAGTACACAGACTTTGTTTTTTGAATGCTTTGTCAAGCTAAGATTTCGTTTCTAAAAAATAACAGAATTGAAATTTCCGGAAGGAATAAGTGATGAAGAATTGATATCTAGGTGAATCGACCGGTAGAACATTATTATGTGACTAAAAAGCAGGAAACGTTGCATACGTGGATAAGATTTTTTTATTATCAGAGTTAATAGATACGTAATCTTGAATGAGGGAGGAGGACTTCAGCTGACCCCGAGTAACCTTTCAACTTCTTTTTCCACTAGCGTGAAAAATAGGTGCCAAATTGGTGATCACGACTGGAGCAGTTATGAATGGTCTCAGTGAGCTGACTACGTTCAAGGATAATGAAGACAACCTCAGGTTCTTCAAATTCTAGTCTGCCGGACAATGAGAGAACTGGAAAGATTGCGGCCTGAAAGGTGAAGCGGCGTTCGACTTATACTTCTATCGTTTCTAGTTCAGGCTCACTCTAATGTCAAGTAGATTCTCGCTTGTGGAGTCTCTTCTACGAAGACAAGAAGTGATGTTTTCGGAAAAGTGGGGTTGTTCCCTAGAGTGTCCTATTTATTCCTTCTAAATGCGAGTAATACATCTTCTTATATGTATATTTTGGCGTCCGTTTAGGAACGGGCGTGACGAGACCTACACGTCCGTTAGTCCGCGGTCGTGACAGCAGTTTGCTGTCCGTTTAGATTTATACGCTCAATGATGCAATCGAATCAGTTTCACTCTGGACAATACTTCTGCTGAACAAGCCGAAGGCTATGATATAGCAAAGAAAGTCATGCTGAAGAAGTTATCGACTCAGAAGACCGAGTCCGAGATAATGGAATCAGCTCTTACCCTTCGATACGAGGCAGAAGATATTCTAAACTTCTTATCAAGAGCTGACAAGGTCTATAATCAGGCTGAAGTCGGTGAGAATGTTAAATTCGAACTACTACACGATGCCCTGAAATCCGATCAGATGTTTTCCAGCTTGCGTTGCTCAGAAGATTCAAGAACTATTAGAGCATAGAGAATTCGTGCCTTGAATACGTCGAAAAAATCAAAATGACGTAGGTTTCGGCTGCTCCGCTCTTTAAGCAAACGGGGAAGTTCAACAAGGACCCGAAGGAAGACAATTTCGACAAACTATGCAAACAAATTGAAAATCTTCACTTCATGATGATGAAACAGCCCAAGCATGCTCCGAGCAGGCAGAACTCGTGTGCTAAAAGTGTGGCAAGAAGAGGCATTACGCGCCACAGGTAGGATTGAACAAGAGCCTACGTGTAAAAGGTTCGGTGTGAAAGGTCATAGAGCTTCTGAGTGTCGCTGAAAGGTCGACGTACCAATTACGTGCACGTATTGTCACGGGATTGGTTACACAGCTGAAAACTTTTTCGTATTGCAGTAAAGAAGCCGTTCAAAAACAAGATGTGAGGTTCGCCAAGAGCAGTAAAATCACGGAAATGAAAGGAACAGCACTGTCCGGGCAGAACAATATCATATTCGTAAAAGAAGATGACCCCGACGAAAAGACAAAAACGTATCAGTGTTCAAGAGATCTACAGGTGGAGAAACGTTCACTAAGCAGCAAATAATCTAGAACAACATTGATGCCGACAATGAAATCCAAGAGATGCCAAAAATTGCTGTATGGGTGAACTCTGAATTCCCAGCAACTGACAAGGTCCCCAAGAAGAGCAAGAAGAGTGGAAAGAAGCCTGCGAGCAAGATGGAAATCTCTGAGCTCGGAAACAGAGTTGAGAAGCATGACCCGATCAACAACTTAGCTAAAGCAAAATATGTATTAACTTTGGGAATATCGCGCGTGGGGTATCTGATTTCGCCAAAAAACTCTCTCCGAAAGCACCTGTGTTTTCGGACGAAGTGGGGTTACGCGATATCTCGACAACGCAACATAATGGAACGACGCAGATCGCATAGCTGGATTCAGCGCAAGAAGGTGTGTCTAATCGGGGACCCTCCACCCTCGGCGCCAACCATGGCCCCGCGAAGTGAAGCTGCAGCGAAGTCGACCAAGTTGGTCAAGTCGAAGAGCTCCGCCGTAAATTTATCAGAAATTTAAGAATTCGACACGTGGCGAGCGGAATTCGACCACGAGGAAGTCGACCGCGAGGAAGAAGAAGACTGTCTTGTCGAAGCGCACCTTGGATGTCGACACCAATTTAGGCACGAGCGACGATTCAGGCGCAGACTATGTGCCTTCACGCAGCCTTTTGAGGCGCAATGTCGCAGAATCCGGGGATGAGAGAATGAGCCATGGATCGACACAAGAGAACACTCGGAGCTTAGATATGATGGAGGTCGAGCTCGAGTCTGGATTGGATAAGGTACAAGAACATGCTAACAAGCTGTGTAGAGCTATCGAAAAACCTCCACCGGCAGTCATTGCGGAGGCTGGCGAAGTGCATATGGACTTGCTCGAGAAGGAATGGCCGAACCAACAGCCATTTGTAAAGTGCCCGAAGCCAAAATGTCGAGAGTTAGGCTCCTTCACCAAGGCAGGTACTGCACGCGGCGGGCAGATCATCAAATGCTTGAAATGCCATAAAAGGGTAACAGGAGAGCAGGTAACGAAACTTCTCGAGCTGTATGCCCCAGAGCCCGAAGCCCGACTACAGCATACTCTGCTGGAAGCCAAGAATCGGAGTCTTTAGCTTCCTTAGTGAAGCGTCTGCTAAGGGAGTTTTCAAGCATGAAAGAAACAATTGGCGCGCTACGCCACGAGAATCCAGCCATGAAAGCAGAGATCCGGCGCTTACGCAATCCGCAAGGAATCAAATACCATTCCTCTCCAGAGACCCCAGAATTGAACACGGCTTAAACAACCAACGAGGACTTTCCATCGTTAAATAAAGAAGCGCAAGCACCGATCAACGGTCCGGCAACCTTCGTAATGGCAATGAAACGCAACCTCCCCGTCACAAAGCTAAATGATTCCGAGAAGGACAAACTGACTACTCTCCGCGAGCAGGTCCGGCGCTACCAGCCGACTCTAAGAACCTCCGGAGTCATACCTCTTTACTTCCGCGTTTCTCGCGGCCCGATCGGTTCTTTCAGACGCTCTCTAGGGACTGTTCTTCCTCGCGGCTCTATGATCAACCTTAGCTTCATCGGTCGTGAAATGCTGGAGATATTTTGCCCATTTTTCTACAAGGAAAGGGTCATCTACACAATGAATAAGGCTCGCTTGCCGCACATTAAGACGGCTTCACCCATACATCTTTTCGGAGAACCGAAGGACAAGCCTTCGGCAGAACGAAGGCAACTGAACATCGACCGTGTGGCGCTTCGCACTGCGATCCTGGCCCAGCGCCTGGAAGACGGACTAGCTCAGACGTGAATGGAAGGCACACGAGACAAGGCGATTGCAGAGGGCGCTGCACGCCCTGTTCCGTGAGACACACTTGCCGTAACAACGGATACAGCACAAATGTAAGGAGTACAACAACCTCACGATCAAGAAAGAGCGCCGATGCCGAGTCATTCAAGGCCGGCAACTCTGACCCACCGCGCACCGAATGGTGAGCAGGAGAAGCGAACGAAAGTGTCACTCAGAATTTGAAGGAAGCACAAGGGTGGGGTTCGATGTGGATTCGAAGGTTAATATAAAAGATTAACTTTACTAGTACATTACGGGATCGAAGGTTGGTCCCAAAGTCGCTTGTCGACTTTGGATTTTATACTAGTAGAAACTGTATTTTTGTTACAGAAAGATT
>JAAUYH010101666.1_pt1 | contig 22571 bp, 23 predicted proteins | sample 7278061 | NCBI WGS metagenome assembly JAAUYH01 (sample SAMN14350203, study PRJNA611818) | marine sediment metagenome | isolation source: surface marine sediment (0.6m) | place: French Polynesia: Moorea | collected 2018-08 | reverse complement strand
GTGCGCCTTTCAACAGCCGTTTTATTGAGGAGCGGTATGACGCGAAAGTGTCACGTCCCGTTTTGTAGAGCAGTGGGAGGGGTAACTCTTTCACTGACTTTAATCTTTGGACTAAAAACATTTTTAACTGTGAGTGATGGTACACCCATTAAGTCTCCTTTATTCTTTAATCAATTCCGCTCTCTTTTACGAAAAGCCAATAAAAATCTATCTAGCAAACTGACTTTACCGATGGGTCGCGGTAGAAAATCACTATTCTTTAAGTTGGACTTAGACTTTATCCCTGGTGCAGTATCTTTGGTCTGGAATAGTGGTGAGCGAACTTCATATTAAGCAGGAGGTGCAATATGAATATCACTTAGTTAGGTTAGTGAGAAGAGGGGATGTTGAAACTTGGCAACTACTTTGGTAATTGCATTAGCGATCGCCAATAGTTTCAGATCTTGCCATCTTTTACCTACAATTTGTACTCCAATTGCTAATCCTTCCTTACTTTGTCCGATAGGAATTACAACTACAGGGCTACCTATTAAATTTAAAGGCATCGTATAACCACCGCAAGCTAAAAGATAGGGGAACTTGACCCCATCAACTTTGATGGGCTTACCAGTATCACAATGGGGAAATGCAGGAGTTATGGAAACAGGACAAATCCAAGCATCCCATTCATCCATAAAGCGATCCATTTGTGCTATTTGGCGATCTCGTTCGGTTAAAATAGTTTTATATTTTGCCATAGTGGGAGGAAAAGCCAGATTTCCTTTTCTGGTGAGGGGAGTACCAGATTTAAAATTGGTTTGAGTTCGAGCTAAAAATTCGGTTTTAATAGTGAACTGAATTCCTTGAACAATATCTTTTACTGAAGTAGAAGCAAATAACTCATAGCTTGCAAAAGCACTGTAATTAGCTAAAGCTTCTTCCCAATCCAAATCAGTTGGGTTACATTCTTCTAAATAACAGCCAGTATCGGATAAACCCTTAATGAAGTTTTGAATACAAGAGCGCGTATCTTTACTGATGGGTAAAAAATCATAGCCGTATGTCCAAGCAATTCGCAGTTCGGATAACTTTTTTTCTGTAGGCTTATCTAAAGGGACAGGTGGAATCTCAGGCTGTTTGATATCTGCACCAGCAATTAAAGAAAAACATAACTGCAAATCTTCTACACATCGAGCAAGAGGACCAATCCTTAGCATATGGCGAATATACTTTGATTGTCCTGGTAATGGGGGAAGATGTCCAGCCGTAGAAACTCTACGATCTGTAGGCATAAACCCATAAACACCACAGTAATGGCTTGGGAGGCGAATTGAACCTCCAATATCACTACCAAGGTCTAAAGGGGAAAAACCAGCAGCAACAGCAGCAGCCGACCCTCCACTACTACCCCCTACTGTACGGTTGAAATCCCAAGGATTGTTAGTTTGTCCAAATAAAGGATTATTGGTTTGATAATCTCCTCCTAGTTTTGGAGAATTAGTTTTAGCAAAGATAATTGCTCCTGCTGCTTTCATTCTTGCTACAGTGGTGGCATCCTCCGAGGGAATGTGATCTTTTAAGCGTGGATAGCCAGCAGTAGTAACTAGTCCCGCCGTTTCTATGATGTCTTTAACAGTAATCGGTACACCATGTAACGCCCCCCAGTTTTTCCCTCTAGCTAAGGCTTCATCAGCTTGTTTGGCTCTTTTTTGGGCTTCTTCTGCATCTAAAGTGGCGATCTCGAAGAGATCCGCTTCGCGGTGCGCATTTATCTTACTGTTATGTTTATCTATTTGTTCTAGATAAGCTGATAAAACTTCTACTGCTGAAACCTCTTTATCGCGAATCATCTGCGCTAATTGACTTGCTGTGGCAAATATAATATTCATTTGTGATAACCTAATAAATAATTTATTCAACTGTGGTCTCTAACATAAAATGCTTGCAGAGACGGTCTGGCGGGGGTGCATTTTAGGGTGTATCTAGTTAAGAGTCGATGAGTCAAGAATCGTGCGTTAAAATCTCCGATTTAACGCATGAGTGTCAATTTTTCTCTAATTACACCCATTCACGTAAGTGACAAGGGCCGATGTTGAAACTTGCCAACTACTTTGTTAATTTTAGTAGCGATCGCTATTAGTTCCATTTCTTTCCATCTCTTACCAACAATTTGCATCCCAATTGGTAATTCATTGTTAGTTTGTCCAATAGGAATTACTACTACAGGATGTCCCGTAAGATTGAATAACATTGTATAAGCACTATTGGCTAGAAAATAAGGAACTTTTCGCCCTTCTATTTCAATAAACGCACCTTTAGGACGATGAGTAAATGCAGTTGTCATTGCAACAGGACATAACCAAACATCCCAAGGTTTTAAGGCTTCATCCATCTGAGCGATTAAGTGATCGCGCTTTGTTAATGTCTCGAAGTATCCTTTGAGAGTTGGATTTAATAATGTAGGTAAAAATTGACTAAGATTACTTAGATTTCGGAGTTCTTTTTCTCCTTCAGTTGCCTCTCGAAACATGACAGGAAAAGCTTTCCTTGCAGCATCAAAATCGGCTGGTTGAGAATAAATAAAATTAAATGCTGTTAGTTGATTACAAAGCTGAAATGCCTTTTGTAAATCAAACTGTAGGGGTTTCCACTGTTCGACATAAACACCAACTTGGGTAAGTTTATTTGCTACTGACTTAATTGCTTTTTGAATCTCTGAAGCTACAGGAATTTCCTCCCAACCATCCGTCCAAGCTATTCGTAAATTTTGTAGGGACTTTTCTGAAGGTCGATCAAGGGGAACAGGTGGAATATCTGGTTGTTTTGAATCTGCACCTACAGTCAAAGATAAACACAATTGTAAATCTTCAATGGAACGAGCAAAAGAACCAACTGTCATTAGTTGACGAATACATTTAGGCATTCCTGGCACTTCGGGAATATGTCCCGTTGTCGGTAAGCGACGATCTGTTGGCTTTAAAGCAAACACGCCACAGAAATGGGCTGGTTGACGAGTCGAACCTGAGCAATCATTTCCCAAATCCAATGCCGAAAAACCCGCAGCAATAGCTGCTGCACTACCGCCAGAACTACCGCCAGAAGTATAATCTATATTCCAAGGATTGTTGACGCGCCCGAATAAATCATTAGTGCTTTGAAAATCGCTCGCCATTTCAGCAGGATTGGTTTTACCCAAAATAATTGCCCCTGCTTGTCGAAGACGGGCTACAACTGTTGCATCTTGAGTGGGAATATAGTTTTTGAGAGGTTTGTAACCTGCGGTTGTAAGTAATCCTGATGTTTCAAAAGTGTCTTTAACAGTAATCGGTACACCGTGCAAAGCTCCCCAGTTTTCCCCTCTAGCTAAGGCTTCATCAGCTTGTTTGGCTCTTTTTCTGGCTGTTTGTGCATCCAAAGTTGCGATTGCATTTATCTTACTGTTATGTTTATCTATCTGTTCTAGATAAGCGGATAAAACTTCTACTGCTGAAACCTCTTTATCGCGAATCATCTGTGCAAGTTGAGTTGCTGTGGCAAACACAATCTCCATTTCTTATGACCTAATAAAATAGATTCAACCCACGTTAATTATATTCACTTTTAGTTAATAGTGTTAACTAATTTTCAAGCAAACATTGATAACTGTTGACTGACAACTGTTAACTGATTTAAGTATGGGTCGTCCAACCAAAGAAAACTCATTAACCAGACAAGACGTAATTGAAGCAGCGATCGCCTGTATTGAAAAAGAAGGAGCATCAGCCCTGGGTGTAAACCGCGTAGCGCGAGAACTAAACATCAAACCTCCTGCAATATACAAACATATAAAAGGCAATGCAGAATTAAAAAAAGCTGTAGCCTTGACTATCTATCGGCGTTTTTTTGCAGAATTGAACCAGAAAACTGCTGGTATTAAAGAGCGGAGGGCTTATTTAAGGGCTGGAGGCTTTGCTAGTCGGGATTTTGCGCGATCGCATCCAGGGCTGTATCAAGTAATGATGCAATTTCAACTACAGCCAGACGATCCAGAATCAGCTTTAGTTATTCAAGAGTCTCAAACTTTTTTTAAATGTCTGTTGCATTCTCAAGACTTAAGCGAAACTAAGTTGATAGACATGATGCGAATGGTGAATGCAGCAATTGTAGGCTTTATCACTTTAGAACAGTCTGGGTTATTAACCCTACCTCGTTCTACTGATGATAGTTTTGAAGTCATGCTGGATGCTTTGTTTGTAGCAATTCAACACATCAGAACCAAATAGATTCTTTCATCAAACTTTAATCTAAATTTCAGCAACCTAAATAGACTGTATTATGTACCATAAAAGATACAGTAGATCGAGAGCAAAGATTGAAAAGACTGCCCGCGAGGTTTTTTCGTTCTGTCAATGGTGTAGAGCCAGTCAAAGACTGGTTAAAAACCCTAAAACGGGAAGATTGCCGTATTATTGGCAGTGATATTAAAGATGTCGAGTTTAGCTTTCCCATTGGTTTACCTCTTTGCCGACCACTTTCAGGTTATAAAGACTTGTGGGAAGTGCGGAGTAAAATAACTAGCGGAAGAATTGCACGGGTCATTTTCTACATTAGTAATGGAGAAATGATTTTGCTGCATGGTTTTATTAAAAAGTCTCAAAAGACTCCTAAAAAGGAAATTGAGTTAGCTGTTAAGCGTCAAAAGGAACACCAAAAATATGACCAATAACCCTTATACTGGCTCTAGTTTCGATGATTTCTTACAAGAAGAAGGGCTTTATGAAGAATGTAATGCCATCGCTATTAAGCGGGTACTGGCTCGTCAGCTTATGGAGGAAATGAAACGGCAAAACCTTACTAAAACTGAGATGGCAAAACAAATGCAGACCAGCAGAGCGCAATTAGATAGACTTCTTGACCCTGAAAAGACAGGAGTTTCTCTTGATACTATTGTCAGGGCTGCTTCTGTGGTAGGTCGTCAACTGCGAATTGAACTGGTTTAAAAGTATTGTAATTGTATTGTTTTGAGCTTCGTTAGATTTTACCCAACCTACTTATTCTTTTTACCTTTAAACACCATCTTGACTCCTCTAGCTGGAGCTAGGGTAACGCCTCGACGTTGGGGTAATTCAGGTTGATTATCTGCTAGGGCGAGGTCATAATTAGTCAGAATTGTTGCGATCGCAAGTTTCATTTCAAACTGGGCTAAAGCTTCTCCAATACAGCGACGGGAACCACCACCAAAGGTAATAAATTCGTAGGGAGAAAATTGACGCTCTAAAAAGCGTTCTGGTTTAAATTGTTTAGCATCAGGATAAATATCTTCTCTTTGATGCACCAGATAAATACATCCTAATACAGCTTGTCCTGGTTCGAGTTCATATCCTAATACTTCTGTGGTTTCCTGAACTACTCTGGGAAAAGTTATCATTGCTGTAGGATAGATACGGAGAGTTTCTTGACATACTGCATTGAGATAGGGCAATTTTGCGATCGCCATAGGGTCAGGAGATTCTCCTAAGCTAGCGATTTCTGAAATTAATTTTCGCTTGACTTCTGGTAACTGATGAATCCAGTATAAAGCCCAAGACATTGAATTGGCAGTAGTTTCATGTCCTGCAAACATCAGAGTCATCAACTCATCTCGTAATTCCGATAAAGTCAGGGAGTTTCCTAATTCATCTTTAGCAGACATCAATAGAGACAGAATATCTTGACGGGAAATATCAGGAGTAGCTTTCCTCTCTTCTATTTCTTCGTAAATCCTCTGATCAATTGCTTCTCTTTGTCGAAGAAAATAACCCCAAGGACTCCAAGCACCTAAATCTTTTTGTAACCAAGGAAAGAAGAGAAAAGCAGAAGTGAGGGGAGAACGAAAGATATCAGAGAGTTTAGTGATTAATGGGCGCAATTCTTGAGAACGTTTGCTGTCTTTTAAGCCATAGACTGCTTCTAAGATGACTTGTAGAGAAATATATTGAGATACCTTTCTTCCTGTAAATACTTGATTGGGGGTCAATCCTTCAAAAGCTTGCATTGTAATATCCCCAACTAACTTACCATAAGCTTGCATTCTCTCGCCGTGAAAAGGGGGTAGGAGTAACTTACGGCGTTTTTTGTGGCGATCGCCATTTAGCAGTAAAATGGAATCACTCCCTACTATAGGCTGTAGAACTCCATTGACTTTTCCTGAAGCGATAAAATTTTGGCGTTCTCCTGTTAGTATCTGTTGAACACCAACAGGATGCTGGACAAAAACTATTCGACCACCAAAGCCAATAATCTCTGCTAAGAACAGATCGGGATAATCTTTAAAAGCTGTCTCCATGTATTTTACAGGGTCAGCAATCCATGTAAGTCTTTGCTTTAAGCGATGTTGATTTAATTTTGGTAGGCTTTTACCCATAAGTTTCAAATTTCCCGTCAACTGTTCATGAGGTTTTGTTTTATTTTAGAGAATAGTATATGGGAATGGGTCAGAGGTCAGAGGTAATGGGGATTGGGGGATTGGGGATTGGGGAATTGGGAAGGAGGTAGTAGATGATAAGTGATAACTGCTAAGTGATAACTGCTAAGTGATAACTGATAACTGATTCATCCTTAATCCTTAATCCCTTCTGAGTCTTTCATCCTTTTATTGCTATGAGTCACATCTTGAAACTGGTATTAAAATACTAATAGCCTTTGACTGGTAAATACTATGGTCGCTTCTTCGCAACAGTCTTATCTAACTCCTGAAGAATATCTCCAACTAGAAGAAACTAACACTACTAAACACGAATACATAGATGGAGAAATATATGCTATGGCTGGAGCAACAGACACTCATGTTACTATTGCTCTCAATATTGCTAGTATCTTACGTACTCACTTAAGAGGTTCTGGTTGTCGAGTATATATTTCTGATATGAAAGTCAGAATTGAAAGTAAAAATCGCTTTTTCTATCCTGATGTGATGGTGACTTGCGAAGAAAAAGACCGAGAAAATACTACCTATAAAAAATTTCCTCGCTTAATTATTGAAGTTCTTTCAGATTCTACCGAAGCTTTTGACAGGGGAGATAAATTTGCTGATTACCAATCTCTAGAAACTCTACAAGAATATGTATTAGTTAATAGCAAGAAAGCGAGGATTGAGTGTTTTCGTCGTACTGACGATGGTTGTTGGATGTTGCAGTTTTATACTCCAGAAAATAAAACTTTTAAACTCCAGAGTATTGATTTTGAAGGAAAAATTAAAGATATCTATGAAGAGGTTGATTTTAACCGCACCACAGACGTAAGTTAGATGTATTAACTACTCCCAATTTTTGAAACTAGATAGTTAAAAGGTTAAAACAAAAATTTCAGTTTTATGGAAGAAAGAATAACTCTTTATCAATTTCCTCGTCCTAAAATAAACTTAAGTTTTTTCTGCATGAAGGTTGAAGTATTTATGAGGATGACATCTATTCCTTATGAAATTAAAGAAATACTCAATCCTGGTCAAGCACCACAAGGAAAACTACCATATATTATTCATCAAGGGCAAAAGATTCCAGATTCTAGTCATATTATTGACTATCTTAGTTCACATTTTTCTCTAACTCTTGACAATCATTTAACTCAAGAACAATTAGCCATTGGTCATGCAGTTAGTATAATGCTAGAAGAACGCTTAAGATGGTGTATTGTCTATAGTCGTTGGCTTGATCGACGCTATTGGCTTTCTTTTAAAAATATTGCTCTTAACTTAGTACCTGTCCCAATTAAAACTATATTCCCTATATTGGCAATAAGAAATAAAAGACGTATAGCTGCTACTCTTAATTATAATGGAATTGGTAAATTTAGCCCAGAACAAATATATACATTTGGGAAAAAAATATCGATACAGTAGCAACTATTTTAGATAATAAATGATATCTTTTTGGCAATCAACCATCTTCTTTTGATGCAACCGTCTATTCTTTTTTAGCTAATTTAATTGACGTACCTATTCAATCTCCCCTTAATACTTTTGCTCGTGATCGCAAAAAATTACGCAATTATTGTCAAAGAATGAAAAATAATTATTTTGCTGATTTACTATTTTCCTAAGACTGGAAATAATGATATTTTTGCTTATCTTTAATTAATCTAAATTTGCGAGTTTGATTTGAATGAAAAAGAGGGCATTCCATATTCTATTATGAAAATAATCTATTTTTTTATTCAAACAAATTTTTAATTTTGTGGTCTTTTTCTGCTCCTGTCATAATAAAATAAAGGTTATCATTTTTTTGTTCTTTTTTTCACTCACTTTATTACTTATTGTTTTTAAATTTCAAATTAACTGATCCCCCCATTAAAGGGGGGATCGAGGGGGTTAGGGGAGCGAACAATTGATTGCGAGCGAGACGCTCGCACTACCAAACAAATTAAACTGTTGGCTTACATGGAGTAAGCGGTGCTTTATCCGCATCTAACACCAGTACATAGTTGGGTTTAATCATGGTTGTGATTAGTTCCTAATAGTTAGGTAAAGTGTGCTTCGAGAATCTTAGTTAAGCTTGTCATGCTAAGAACACCCTTGGCTATAAACCTTTTTACCCGTTCCTTAATTCTTAACGACAGAGCATAGGTTTCACTTTCGTTCTACCCAACCTACCAAGTATCTATTGTCTATCTCAAATATCGCTATTAGAGGAGAAGGGTGTTACTGATCTTTACTAGCTAAATAGCCCAAAGCAACACAGAGTAAAGCATTAGCTCCAAGAAAACTGCGAGCCATTGTACCAGCACCTAAACCCCAAACCGCAGGATCAATAACTGCACTAATACCTAAGCATACTGCTACTCCTAAACAAGAACCAATAGCAAACCATTTCCAAGTTTGATGTCCAGACAAAAGAGCAATTAAGATCAAAGGAATTAAGACACTAGCAAATATCGGATTTAAACTAGATGTCCCCATTACTACGTTACCTAGTTCGGCAAGGGAACTACCAGCTAGACGGAAGGGCCATTGAGGTAGATCGAAGACATATAATCCTTGTAGGAAAAATAAACCAGAACTACCAAAAATTAAACCACTGTTTAATGACCAACTAAAGGGGAAATAGACTCGCAACGCCCAAGCTAGAAGATAAGAACCCACTACCATTAATATTTTGGGGACTAATGCTACTGCACCACCATCAATCCAGAAACGAGGGTTGAGATAACCATTATCTCTTAACCAACGGAAGAAGTCGCGGAAGGTAATTTGTCCTTGCAATGCTAATTTCACTGCTGCGCCAGCATCTAAATGACCAGCACCAAAGTAGTTAAGGGGGTCTTCTGTAACTTTGCGAGAGGATTTTTTAAGTACATCTAAGACGGCGGAGGGTTCAGAGATACCACTAGCTTTAATCAGGGCTGCAACTCCTGCTACGTGGGGAGATGCCATACTTGTTCCCATCGCACCTAGGAAAATTGATTCTCCTGTAGTGGGGTCGATAGTGTTCTGTAAGATAGTAGCGGTTTCACTTCCTCCTGGGGCTGCAATATCAACTCCTGCGCCATAGTTAGAGTAGGCTGCTTTTTCTCCTGATGCGTCGGTAGCAGATACGCTAATTACTTTGGGATATCTAGCAGGATAACCAGAGGCGTTTTCTCCAGAGTTTCCCGCAGCAGCAACAATAACTACACCTTTGTTGTAAGCATAATTAATAGCTTCTTCCATGAGTTTAGAGCTACCACCGCCCCCTAAACTCATGTTAATTACATCTGCGCCATTGTCCGCAGCAAATTTAATCGCTTCTGCAATGTCTGCTACTGTTCCCCCTCCACTAGCAGAGAGAACTTTAAGAGGCATTATACTGGCTTCGTAAGCAATACCAGCTACACCATAACCGTTGTTAGTGGATTGAGCGACTGTTCCTGCCACGTGAGTACCATGACCATTATCATCTATAGCATCTTTGGTATCGTTGACAAAGTTATAACCTGCAACAAATTGAGTTAGTTTGAGGTCAGGGACTTTACTGACTCCTGTGTCGATAACTGCAACTACTATATCTTTGCCTTTGGTTTCATCCCAAGCTGACTCTATATTTATACTGCGGAAGTTCCACTGTTTACTGTATTGAGGATCGTTGGGAACTTCTAAGGCGTGATACTGATAATTAGGTTCAATATATTCTGTATCTTTTTGGATTGGCGATCGCCTTATCTGCTCTAAAACTTTTTTATCTCCCTCTACTATATATACATGATCTTCTACAGAAAAAATACTATTTAATTGAGGAGTATGGTGATATTTTTCAGCGATATCTGCGATTTCTTGGCTAATCTTAGTGATAGGAATATCATCTCGAAAGTCTAAAATCAAAGAGTCAAATTCTCCTTGATTGGCTAAACCTGGAAAGCTAACTAAAGCCCATCCTAAACCTAAAAAAAACAAACAAAATAGTAAAAAGTTTTTCATCTCTCTATCCTGAGAACTTCTACCCAATTACCAAGATAGCGTAATTGTTCATAGCTAATTGATCAACCTTGTTTAATTGGAGAAGTGGAGTTTCCAGATGAGAAGTTGCGATCTCCTGATGTGGTGATGTGAAGAGCTAAGTCTTAAAAGTTAGAAATATTCGTATTTCTTAAACCTACTGGTTTTACAATAGACTTCTTGGAGTAGATGATTTTTCCCTTTTACATTTTGCCTTTCCCCTTTACTTAATCTAGGTTTTTCATACTTATGCAAGAGGTCTAATAGACCCGGTTTAATTTATTATTTACTTGCTAGTTGATACTTCCCGAGATTTATCGGACTCAAGCTAGGTATTTAATCATCTATAACTTGACTGTTGATAAAGAGTGACTCTAATGGGGATAAAGAATCCACCTGAGTGTTGGATTCATGAACTTGATTGGTTAGCAATATTAAGAGCAGAATAAGTGCTAAGTTTATACTGATTTGAGGTGCTATATTCATTATTTTTACTTAAGTTGAGTATTGGATACTACATAATATATACTGTAAATGCTTTTAAGTCTAAATACTGAAAGCCAAATTGTCATATCTTAAAAAAAACTCGATTTAATTAAAGTTTGAATTAAGAACAATGGGGATTTATTTATATTGGGGAGAAGATGATTTTGCGATCGCAAAAGCTGTAGAAAAACTACAAGCTAAAGTCCTCGATCCTGATTGGTTGCAATTTAATTATCATTTATTTTCAGGGGAGGGTATAGAAAATACCATCGAAGCTTTAAATGAGGTAATGACTCCTGTTTTTGGGATGGGAGAAAAATTAGTTTGGCTCAGGAATACCACGATTATGCAGCAATGTTCTGGGGATTTACTAGCAGAGTTGCAACGTACTTTACCAGTAGTTCCTGAAAACTGTCATTTACTACTAACAACTGCCAAAAAACCTGATGGCAGACTTAAATCGACCAAATTAGTGCAAAAATATGCAAAAATAAGAGAATTTAGTTTAATTCCTTACTGGAACACTAAAGCAATGAGTCAACAGGTAAGAAATTTAGCAACAGAAATCGGAATTAAATTGACCCCTTCCTCCATAGAATTACTGGTAGAGTCGGTAGGGAATAATACTAGACAATTATGGAATGAATTGGAAAAATTAAGTGTTCATTACAGTAGTTCTTCGGTAATTGAGCGAGATTTAGTAGCAACTTTAGTAACTTGTAATACTCAAAATAGTCTGCAACTCGCAGCAGCAATTCGGGATGGTAAAACCGATGTTGCTTTAAGTTTAATCAATGATTTACTCAACCAAAATGAACCGCCTCTGAGAATAGTTGCTACTGTTGTGAAACAGTTTCGGACTTGGGCAATAATTAAATCTATGATTGAAGCAGGGGAAAAAGAACATAAGGCGATGGCTATTGTCGCAGAAATACCTAACCCTCACCGTATCAAATATATTCTTCAGGAAATAAAATCGGTTAATTCTCAAACATTACTATCTACTTTACCTCTACTCTTAGATTTAGAGTATGGTCTTAAGCGAGGTGAAGATAGTCTCTCCCTCTTGCAAACCCAAGCAATTAAGATGTGTAGTTTGGCTTCAGCTAGATAAAAAGATTCTCCGCAAGAAACCTCTCACGAAGAAATACTTTTTTAATTAATTAATATAATTCCTCACAACCTAAATTATTAGCTCAATGTTCTATTGGTCCTTCAACTTTATGGCTAACCCACATCAAACCCCCTAACACAAACAAGAAACTACAAGTAGCAACTATCGTTGTTGCGTTCATGTGAATCAAGCCTTCAACAATTATCTCTCTAAGAATAGATACAACTGCAACTTCTACAGCTATACCTACATATATTCTGTGATGTTCTAAATATACTGCCAAGAGGCGGAATAATTCTACTAAGATTAACAGAAACATACTTTGAGAGGTAACGGTTTTAAAGTCAGTTCCTGCTCTCAAAGATAGAAAAACATCTACTAAGATGAGCATCATTTCAAATACTAATAAGATGCCACAAATAAGTACTATTACATCTTGTAGTTTATCAAGGTTATTGAAAATTCGCTTGAGACTAAATCTTCGCTCGAAAGAATTTGTTTTACCTTTAATACTAACCATATAATTCCCTCCTTAATTTATCGGTATTTTAAATGTTAATTATTAATTATTTTTTGCTCTTTATCGGGTTTTCCATTCTTACTAGGTTTTTCCAAGCTATCAAGAAATACATCTAAACCATGAGAACCATTAGTATTTTTGGCAATGACATTTAAAGAAGGAATATCTAACTCAGTACCGACTTTTTGTTTTTTGTGATTATTCGGTTTTTTCGCTAGTTCTATGGTTTGCTTATTAGTATTGCTGTCAGAACTGCTTTTAACTTGGCTTTTAATGTTGCTATTAGGTTTGTAGAAAAGCTCAGGAGTAACTAGACAAATACCGATCAGACCCAAGCCGATGAAAAACTCGATTCTGTGCGCTCTGTCGGAAATAACTACTTGATTATAATATGATGAGCCAGAATGCTTATCAGCTGCTGCGGATTCTTTTCCAGAAGGGTCTTTTTTACTGGGAGAAGAACCAGCAGCTTTGGCAACATTATTTGTTGATGGTAAAAGTCCAATCATCAACGCTATTAATGGGACGAATTTGAATAAAATTAACTTAAAATTCATACTTCCTGGTTAACAACTAATCAATATGATATGTAGCTTAATAGTAGTAAACAGAAAGTGACAAAGTCGGAACAGGGTAATACAAAAATGTTCACTGTTCCACCAATTCCATTTTTGCCGACAATGGAGATTACAACAGCAAGTTAACTGGCTAAATTTCTGGCTTTAATGTAGAGCTAAGAGCCAAATTATATTGCTCAATCATATTATAATGTTTCTCAAAAGTGTCGGGAAACTTAGGAAAACTTAAGGCAAAAGCTGATAGGCAATAGATTAGATCGGGTATTCAGAGGTTTTTCTTAATAATAATAAATAATTCTCTGTTTATTTAACTAGTTGGCGGGAATTGAGATCAATTTTAAAAAACTAAGTACCATGAGAAAATTATTGGTACATTCTGTATTATTTATTCTGTATTATCTATTCTGTATTATCTATGCACTATTCTCTATATCTCTAATTAATAATGCGCTAACTAGTTAATACTATTAATAACTAATAATTGGAACTACAGTAGCTCATCAAAACCAAAATGCAGTTAGCGATCGCCCCTAAATGAGCTATTTCATAACCGTGAGTATTTTCTGTGGGAAAACTTAAACAAGCTGCGCGAGATACATGACCAAATTTCATAGCAATGGAAGCATCACTTCCAAAACCACTGATAGTAGCTTCTTGTAAAATAATTTGAGCTTTATTGGCTGCTTGTCTAATTTCTGCATTAAGATATTCATCGTAAAGACCGTAGTTATCCTGGGAAAGTAAGACAGGATTCTGTCCTTTTTGAATTGGATATTCTGAAGATACAGGGCAGATTTCAAGGGCAATTAAAGCGTCAAGAGGTTGATTTTGGGTAAAGTACAAAGCCCCAATTGCACCCACTTCCTCTTTAGCAGAAGCTACTAAATAAACATCTTTTGTGGGTTGCTTAAGGTTTTCTGCTAGAGCTAATAAGATGGCAACAGAAGCTTTATTATCTAGGGTGTAGCTAGCAATATAATCTTGGAGACGAAAAGGCTGTTTGCGGTGTTTTCCCACTAATACTCTACTTCCTGGGCGCACTCCTGCTGCTGTTAGTTCTTCTATGGTGCATTTAGTTTCCACCCAGCTATCTTCCCATAATACAGGATAGTTTTCTTGTTGAACTTTTTGAGGAGACTCATGGGAGACATGACGAGAACCAAAAGACAGGATACCCTGAATAGTTTTCTTGTCACCAATAATATCCATTACTCCTTCACCATAAATCCAAGGAAAAGAACCCCCTAACTTTCTGATGTGTAAGCAACCATCTGGTTCAATAGATTTGACAATTGCGCCAATTTCATCCTTGTGTCCCGTAATAGCTATGGCGCGGTTGCTGTCTTTCCCTGGTATTTTAGCAATCACATTATCTGCTGGATCGATCCAGGTTTCTAATCCCAAACTCTTAAATTTTTCCAGCAAAAAAGTATTAATCTCTGTTTCCACTCCACTAGGAGAGTTATGTAACACTAATTCCTTAATGGTTTGAAATAAAATATCATAGTTGGCTTGCGGATTGTTACCACTATTTTCCATGTTGCTCCGAATCTCTCTCTGAGACATTGTAAAAAAGACATCAAGCCTTAGTGTATTAAAAGAATTGGAAACTACGAACCTGATGAATGATTTTATTTTTGAACAATTTTTTGCTGATTGTGTTGGTAACTGGGTATCCGAACGGACTTATCACTATCTAACCTATCAAGAAGTAGAGCGATCGCATACAGAATTTCAAGTACAACCCCTAACTAAAGAACAGAAACAAAAAGTACTTACTGACAATGCTTATAATTCTCTAGAACCCTTAGAAAAACTACTAGGCTTTAATCTGGGATTTTACACCATCTCTGACAAAGGGGAAGAAGTCAGACAAAATCTTAATTTGATGTTTGTTCCCAAAACAGAAAGGAATGGCTTTTTAGAAGGGGACTATTTACGCGATCGCGCTTATGAAGAAGCCAGACCCATGATTTCCCATTTTCGTTTCAATTGCTATAGTAAAGAATTATTGATGACCACAAACTATACTCGGGTAATTTCTATTGACTCTATTACTCTGACTAAACCCGATCTCCGTATTCGTAAAATCCTTAACTACCAAAGACCCCCACAAGGAGAACCTTTAGAAACAATTTTATTAGTAGGATTTGGAGTAGAGCAAAAGCAATAAATTTTTAAGATAAATTTGATAAATATTAGTATCCGCGCAAGCCTTGCGCCCGTCTAGAAGTTAAAGGGGTGATTGGATATACTCAAATAAATTCAGCATCCCCCACCCCAAAAATCAAAAGTCAAAATGAAAACTCTATACAAGTGGTCAGTAGAAGAATATCATCGGATGATTGAAACAGGACTCTTAGAAGGTAAATCCGTAGAACTTTTGGAGGGAGAAATAATTACTATGAGTCCAGAGGGAATACCCCATACATTTACTAATCATTCTGTGGTCGAATATTTAAGAAAATTATTAGCAGGATTAGCAATAGTTAGGGAAGCTCATCCTATTACCCTAGATAATTCTGAACCAGAACCAGATATTGCTGTAGTTCGTCTTCCTGATACTATATACGCCCAACATCATCCTTATGCTCAAGATATCTATTGGTTAATTGAGATTGCAGATCGAACTTTGAATAAAGACTTGTCCGAAAAAAATATTACCTACGCTCGTAATGGTATTGCTGAATATTGGGTGATTGATTTACCTAACAAAAAATTGTGGGTTATGACCAACCCTCAAGATAATAATTATCTAGATGTTCAAGAATTCACCACGGGAATTGTTAAACCTGTTGCTTTTCTCAACATTGAGGTAGAACTTAACAAGCTACTACTGTTTTAATTATTCCTAATAACATCAAATCTAGATCTATGTCAGTCTATTCAATTTATTCCAGTGTATCCCCCATATAGCTCCCAGAATGTAGTATTTCCATATAGCCCTAATTCTCCAGAGCGATTTTGATTGACTAAAAGACCACTAAATTCCCCTTTATCAGTAACCACTAAGGTTGATGGTGCATGAGTACGAACCCATTGAATAATATTACTACCACTTTCTTGCGTATTTCGATCAACAACTCTACTAGCTTCAGGAATAGGTAAATTAGATAATGGTTGTGTCAAAATATCAGAACCCTTTTCAGATAAAATGCTTGTTAAATCTGAGAGTGAAATCACATTAAACTTTTCTTGAGGTTGAGCAACAATAAGATAGCTCTTATTCTCTGGATAGTTTTTTTCTTGTAGGGGTTCAAAAACTTCTCTAAGTGTTTGCTTGCTATGAGCTAAGATTGTGTTAGAAACACCTATTTCGTCGAGCATTATTTGGGGAATCGGCATAATACTTGCCTCCTAAAATCATCAGATTTTTATTTTTGAACTAAAACTTGGCACACCGATAAAAACTTTGATTCAGCAACAATTATCTTTATCTTATAATTTTGATAGGATATATTTACATTTTAGCTACAACTCAATTGTGTGAACTTCAAGACAAGAGTTTTGTAATGATAATCCGTACTTTTTCCTATTGCTAATTTCAAGATTCGGGTAAGAGGAAAAAAAATAACTATGAATTCCCTCGATCGCAAACTATTTAGAGATTTATGGCACGCAAGAGGACAGGTAATCGCGATCGCTCTTGTTGTCGCCTGTGGTATTGCTAGCTTTGTGATGGCGAGGAGTGCTTATACTTCCCTGACTCTGACTCAGAATACTTACTACAACGAATATCATTTTGCTCAGGTTTTTCTCTCTCTCAAACGCGCCCCTGAAACTATTAAAGGACAGATTGCAGACATACCAGGAGTGGCACAAACCCAAACTCGCATTGTAGTGGATGTAACCCTTGATGTTCCAGGCTTGACTGAACCAGCTACAGGAAGGCTGATTTCAGTGGGAGAACAACAGATTTCGATGTTAAATGAGCCTTTTATCCGTAAAGGGCGTTATATCGAATCAGGAAGAGGTGATGAAGTATTAGTTAGTGAGGCATTTGCGGAAGCGAATAAGTTGCAGTTGGGGGATAGTATTGGGGCAATTATTAATGGTAGATGGGAACGGTTAAAGATTGTGGGGATTGCTCTTTCTCCCGAATATGTCTATGAAGTAAGGGGGGCGGGGGAACTATATCCTGATAATAAGCGATTTGGTATTATCTGGATGGGTCGAGATGCTTTAGGTAAAGCCTACGATCTTGATGGAGCATTTAATAACGTTACTCTGTCTTTGAGTCCTGGTGCTAAAGAAATTGAAGTCATTACCCAGTTAGATAGAATGTTGGCACGTTATGGTGGTTTGGGTGCTTATGGTAGAGATGATCAATTCTCCCATCAGATTCTGGATGACGAGATTAAGGGTTTAGAGATTATGGCTACCCTACTACCTTCAATTTTCCTGGGTATTGCTGCTTTTCTGCTCCACGTCGTTTTATCGCGGTTGGTAGGTACACAACGAGAACAAATAGCTGTCTTAAAAGCTTTTGGTTATGATAACTTTGCTATTGGTTTACACTATCTCAAATTTGTACTAACTATTGTCAGTTTTGGCTCAATCTTAGGTATTTTAGGCGGTTTGTGGTTGGGAAGAGGACTTACGCAAGTTTACACCCAGTTTTATAAATTTCCTTTGCTGCGTTACGATTTTAGTCCTAGAGTTTTAGCCACTGCCATTATAGTTAGTTATGCTGCTGCTGCGATCGGTGCATTTACGGCAGTAAATAAAGCTGTTGCTTTACCACCAGCCCAAGGAATGCGCCCTGAACCTCCCGCCAAGTTCAAACCTACTATTATAGAAAGACTAGGTTTACAGCATTTCTTTTCTGTTGCGGGAAGAATCATCTTACGGAATTTAGAACGAAAACCCATACAAGCTGGTTTATCAATTTTTGGTATTTCCCTAGCAGTGGCAATTCTCATTACGGGAAATTATATGAAAGATGCGGTTAACTATCTGATGGATTTTCAATTCCGTCAGGTACAACGGGAAGATATGACAATTGTATTCAATGAACCCCGCCCTTCTCGTACCCGTTATGAAGTAGCTAATTTACCAGGGGTAATTGATTCCGAGCCATTCCGCTTAGTTTCTGCACGACTACGTTTTGAACACCGCACCTATCGCACTGCTTTAACAGGTATTCAACCCCAAGGAGAATTACGTCGCTTGATGGATAAGAATTTACACTCTGTCTATCTTCCTAGTGATGGAGTAGTGATGACAACTAAACTAGCAGAGATATTGGGTGTCAAACCTGGAGATATTTTAACCGTAGAAGTATTGGAAGAAAATCGCCCTGTGCGTCAAATTACCGTAGCGGGATTGGTAGATGAACTGTTAGGAGTGCAAGCATATATTGATATTAATGCTCTTAATCGCTTGATGCGGGAAGGTGCAACTATTTCTGGTGCATATCTCTCGGTGGATACTCATCTTGCTAACAAGCTTTACACAGAATTAAAACAAATCCCTGCGGTTACAGGAATATCTACCCGTGAAGCTGGCTTAAATAGTTTTAAAGAAATCAGTGCCGAAAATCTGAATATTATGACTACTTGGCTGGTGATTTTTGCTTGCATCATTACCTTTAGCGTTGTTTATAATTCCGCCCGTATCGCTCTTTCTGAAAGGGGAAGAGAATTAGCTAGTCTGCGAATTATGGGCTTTACTAAAGGGGAAGTGGCTTTTATTTTACTGGGAGAACAAGCAATTTTAACTTTGTTAGCAATTCCTGTAGGTTATTTAATTGGCTATGGTTTGGCAGCACTCATGTCTGCTGCTTACAACTCCGAACTGTATCGCTTACCGTTGATAATTACTAATTCTAATTATGCTTTTACTTTTATCATAGTCGCGATCGCAGGATTCCTTTCAGGATTAATTATTCGTCGTCAAATCAACCGCTTAGACTTAATTGCTGTGTTGAAAACTAGGGAGTAACAATAATTTCATTAAACTAATACTTTAATCAAAAATTCTTTCAAAAACGCTCTATCTTCTGGCGAAAAAGGAAAATTAAGCTGTTTAAATTGTTCAGGTGATTTAGCTTTAAGGTTTAAAATTTCAATTCCTACAATCTCGTTATTTGCTCCATAATCATAAACCACTCCATTAATTATTTCTTCAGACTCAATAATTTGATTATTAGACAACTTTAAATAAGCTGCATCTGCTTGAGGATCGTACTCTAATTTTATGCTCATAATTTTCCTTTCATATTTCTATCAAAATAGGCTGATACTATAGCCCAAGGAGTTCGATCCCTATTATAAATTACTCGTAAAACGCGATCGCCATATTCTGGAATCGCCCTGAAAGCGTAGCATTTAGAAGAGTCTTCTGGATCGAGCCTGAGTTTCTGAGGATTTTGTACAGTATCACAAATCCACTCCAGACGAATCCCACGCTCCTGAATTCTGGTTTTACCATGCTCTGTTAAAGAATAGGGAAAGTTCTCCACAACTATCTAGATTAGTTTTTTCTCGATACCAATAAATAATATGATAATGTGGGTTCTCCTAAAGTAAATCACTGCGCGATCGCTTAATATCTTGTCTATGGCGAGATTGTACATTCCTTCGGAAAGATCGCATCTTTAATTTCAGGCTTAATTATTCGTCGTCAAATCAATAATTTAGATTTAATTGCTGTGTTGAAGACTAGGGAATAATTATCTTTTCATGGTTAAAATGTTTCAATTTTAAGATAAGCATCTAAGAATTACAAAAACAATCCAGAAAATTTGACCATTTGATTAGAGCTTCAATATATGGATCAGTAGCATGAGAATTAGGATAATCTCCAAACTCTTTTTCCCATTCTTCAGCTTGTTTGTCTATCAGACCTGTGTCAAGTTCAATTTTTAATCGTTCTTCATGTTCTTCGTTGCGAGCTAATAATTTTTCATATCCTTTTTTACTTTCTTCCCCTAGTAATTCTCTTAAAACATTATCTACTTTAATTCCTTTATCCACTATAGATTCTTCAATCATTCCTTCATAAAATTTCCAACTATATTCTGGATGATTTTTTACAAAATCAATAATAGACTTACCCCAAAATTCTTTTATAAGAGGACTTAATACTTCCACAGAATATTTAATAGTCTCTAAATTCAAGTTTTGTTCACTGGTCATTGAAGTGTGAATAAGTTGATTTCTTAAATAACCAAAATTAGTATATTTTTCTTGTTGCTCTTTAGTCATTGATATTCCAGTGACAGCCCATAACTGATTTGGTAAATCAATATAAGAAAATGTCCTTCCCTTTTCTAAAAATAAATTAATAATATCAAGGGGGTTTTGAACCGAATTATTATTGGGTAGTGGAGGAAGCTTGGAAAAAATTAATAGTGGATGTTCTTGTGCTATTCTTGCTTTTAAAAGAGTTTCCGAAGCATAAGCAAGGTGAATGACAGATAGAATCTGCTCATGATTATTTAAAGCTTCCATAAAAGAATCCAAAAATAGTAAAATTCCAGTTCTTCTCATCTGTCGGTGAATATCTTTTAAAGCATTTACATTCATATTTTTCCCCATTTTGATTTTCAGATGTCAAACTTGGATAATCTTGGAGAGGATATCAATCCCTTGTATCCAGAAAAGACTTGTAAAAATAATTCAAATTCATACTATATTAAACGATCACAAGCGGTTACATTGGTTCAATAAAGACTTCACAAATAAACGAAATGTTAGCAGCAATTAAGGATTTGATTGGAGAAGATTGATTATTTTCAGTTTCAGGCGATCGCCTCTTTATTTTCAGGATTAATTATTCGCCGTCAAATCAATCGTTTAGACTTAATTGCTGTCTTAAAAACTAGAGAGTAATTCAAGCTTTACTGAACAACTTATAAATACAATCCTTTTCTAGTGTTTTAGATTTATGCAGTATTGTTTTCTTTCAAATACCTACTGTATAAATTATTCCAACAACCAACCAAATAACTCACCTAAAGTTAACTGAAACGACTTCGCAAAATTGGGAACGGGTAAAACATCGTTAGCAGCTTCAAAAAATGCAGGTTGTTGCTTGGGATAATAAGCAAAAATAGACTGTTCGCTAGGGTCAATTAACCATCCTAACTGTGTACCATTATCCAAACAGTGAAGAATATTTTTAGTCACTCTAGTATGGCTTTGATCAGGAGATAAAATTTCAATTGTCCAATCTGGTGCAGCTTGAAAAGAATCTGCGATCTCTCCATTAGCATCACGAGGAATTCTATCGCAAGTAAATACTGTCACATCAGGTACAGTAGAACGTCCGCCAAAGGTGCATCTTAATTCAGAAAAAGCACGAGCAATTTTCTGTGGTTTCAGAGCAACATTAAGAGCAGCAGATAGTTCAGTTTGAATTGTGCTGTGCTTTCCTTTTGGCATTGATTTTTGAATAATTTTTCCGTCGATGTATTCACTGGCGGGTTTGGTTTCTGGCAATGCCAGAAACTCTTCTAAAGTGATGGGTTTGGATGGTGTTGTTACCATGATTGCTTTTAAAAATAAATTCTCAACTTAGTTAAGGTATTTTAATTCTTGTGTATTAAACAGATCGATTACATCAGTCTCAGAAGCAATATCAGCAGCTACCGCGATCGCGCCTCCCGCCAAGTTGTTTGATGGAATTAAATTACTAAGAGCGATCGCAATATTGGCTTCTGCATTTTAATATGGGGTACACCAGTTGATGAAGATGCAAACACTCCACCAATAGGCTCAAAACCATACCTTTGATAAAATTCTATTTTTGTCACTCTAGCATTAAGCGTCACAAGACTTGCTCCTTTATTAGTTGCTACCTTAGTTAATGCTTTCAGTATCAGTGTTCCTAGTCCCTGTCTTTGGTATTCTGGTTCAACAACCATTTGACAAATCTGAAACTCATCAGAACTTTTGCGATCTAACCGACCATACGCCAATACCTGATATTGTGTCTTAGTTGTAATAGCAAGATGTAGATTTTGTTTTTCTTGGGAATCAAATATTGATTCAAACCGAATGCCATGTTCTTGGTAAAACAGACGATATCTAAGTTGAGCAGCCTGTTCATATTCAAGACTACCGTACTCAACAAATTTTAATTGGTAGTTCCTAGTTTCTAACATTAGGATTGATCTCAGATTTGCTTAATGTGTATCCCTTACTGTTGATAATTACTAATTCTAATTATGCTTTTACTTTTATCATACTCGCGATCGCAGGATTCCTTTCAGGTTTAATTATTCGCCGTCAAATCAATCCCTTAGACTTAATTGCTGTCTTAAAGACTAGAGAATAATTATTTTCAGAATCTGATTATAGCGCGATCACGCAGTGCCTCAGCGAAGCTGAGATCGCGACCCCCATCGGTTTCAACAACTGTGGTATTACTACAGTATCGGAAACTACCTCAATCCAAACTACTGCACCACAAGATAAAGGATTGTTTGGTTGATAGACTACTCGACACTCACCTTTAATCTCTGCT
>JAAUYH010147915.1_pt1 | contig 22578 bp, 18 predicted proteins | sample 7278061 | NCBI WGS metagenome assembly JAAUYH01 (sample SAMN14350203, study PRJNA611818) | marine sediment metagenome | isolation source: surface marine sediment (0.6m) | place: French Polynesia: Moorea | collected 2018-08 | reverse complement strand
CGTTGACGATGCCGACGGAGCGATTGCGCTGATCGTCCAGCCGCCTGCGCGCCGCTCGCTCGCCAATTTCCTGAAGCAACGGGCCACGCGGTGCCTCGTCCTATCGATCAACGAATTGCCTGCGACCCAGGCTGTCGAAGTCGTGGGCGTGATCGGGGCCGATGAACCGCCAGAGACCGCCTCGCCGCCACTTGAAGGAGAGATTGCGGCATGAAGCACGATCCACAAAGCTTTGCCGGTGCAACACCGGTCGCCTATTCCAGCGCCTCGCGCGCCGAAGTCGAAGATCGCGTTCGCCGGTTCCTCCCGATGGTCCGCCGTGCCGCGTGGCACATCTATGGCATGGGCCGCGACGGACTTGAGGTCGAAGATCTGATCCAGGCCGGGATTGTCGCGCTGACCGAGTGCGCCCAGCGCCACAATGGTCCGGGCGAGGACGGCTTTGCCGCCTATGCCAAGATCCGCGTGCGCGGGGCGATGCTCGACCAGATCCGCAAACTGATGAACGACACGCGCACGGCGCGAAAGAAGCGCGCGGCCTATCAGCAGACGCTCGACAGCTTGAACCAACAGCTCGGCCGAGCGCCTTCACGCGCGGAGATCGCCAAGGCGATGGGCATCAGCGACAGCGAATTGCTCGAGATCGAAGCGTCGGGCGTCGCCGTTTCCTCGATCAGCGAAGAATATGACGACGCCAACACCGCTTTCGCCAGCGAAGAGCCCGATCCCTTCGCCGTCTTGTCCCAATTGGAAGACCGCGAGCGCCTGATCCGGGCAATGAGCGAACTGCCCGACCGGCTCAAACTGGTGCTGCAACTGTTTTTCGTCGAGGAGATGAACCTCACCGAAATCGCGCAAGTGCTCGAAGTCAGCGTCCCGCGCGTCCATCAATTGCGCGCCAAGGCCCTGAAGGACCTCCGCGCGCTGATGGAAGCGGAAACGGCCTAGTCTAGTCGCCGTCGGCGTGGGCGCCGGCTGCGTGGGTCGCTGCGTGCGAACCACCCGCGCCTCTGCCGCCATGCGCTTCCCACCAATATTCGCGCCGCGTGAAGTCGCCCGTGGCCACTTCATTCATGGTCTTGGCATCGTACAGCCGCCCACCCAGCATCACCTGAACGATCTTGTCCGTGTCGCGAATGTTCTGGCTCGGGTCTGCATTGAGCACGACCAGGTCTGCGAGCTTGCCCACTTCGAGGCTGCCGACATCCTTCTGCATGCCGAGCGACTCAGCCGGCCAGATCGTGGCTGTTTTCAGAGCCTCGACCGCGCTCATGCCGCCGCGCGCGAAACTCCAGATTTCCCAATGGGCATCGACACCGGCCTGCTGGCCGTGCGCGCCGATCGAAACCTTCACGCCGCGGTCGGCGAATTTCTTGGCCTCGCGCGCCGCATTGTCGTCGACAAAGGCCCAATCGGGCGCCTTGGTACGCCGTGCTGTATCTGCGAGCAGGATCTTGGGCGGGGTGTGAATCATCAGCGGGTGGTCGAACACGTCGGTCGCCTGTCGCCAGTAGGGATCGCCCGCGAGACCGCCATAGGTGACGTTGAGCGTCGGGGTGTAGTTGGTGTTCGACTGGCTGAAGAATTGCAGCACGTCTTCGTAGAACACATCGCCGGGGACGTTGTGCTCCAGCGTCGAATTGCCATCGGCGATCAGGTTCATGTCCATCCCGAACAGCGAACCGCCTTCGGCCACGTTGAGCATGTTTTCCTCGGCCGCGGCGCGCGCGACCATCTGGCGCTGCTCGCGGCGCGGCTGGTTGTAGTTCTTCACCGAGATACCGCCCTGCGCCTTGATCCGGCGGACATGGGCGAGGGCGTCTTCGTAGCTGTCGATCCGCGCATAGACGCTCGGAGCCTTGGCTCCGTAGATGATTTCCCCGGTGGAGAACAGGCGCGGGCCAAGCAACATGCCGGCGCGCTGACGTTCGGCAGCTGCGAAGAACTGGCTCGCGCGGTTCGACGGATCGTGGATCGTCGTGACCCCCATGGCGAGGTCCTGTACCAGCCGCCAGTTTTGCTGCGGGATCAGGTCGCCGGTGCCTTGGGGACCATGAGCGTGCGCGTCGACGATGCCCGGCATGATCACCTTGCCGCTAGCGTCGATCATGGTTGCGCCGCTCGGCACTGGGACTTCGCCCGCCGGGCCGATGGCTGCGATCCGGTCGCCTTCGATCACGATGACACCGTTTTCGATCACGCCCGCATCCTGCTGGTCGAGACCTGCAGCCATGGTCAGGATCCGTGCACCGGTGATGGCGACGGTGCCAGACGGCTTTGCCGCTTCGATGGTCATCGCCATCGGCACAGTCTGCGTTTCGGGCATTCCAGCGTCTTCGTCGCCTTCGCCTTTGGGAGCGTTGCGGAAGAAGTCGCCGACCTGCGTGCTGCGCAGATTTGCGCCGATGGACCAGAACAGGGTCTGCCCGCCGCGCGCAAAGCCCATATAATCCGCGCCGCCTTCGGAAACCTTGGTAACGGGCAGCGAACCGCCCTTCTCGCTGACGTTCACGGGTTTGCCGCCGGGCAGCAGCGGCATGGCAAACACTTCGTAATTCTGGCGGAACGCGATCGTTTTGCCATCGGGCGAAACGCGGAAATCGTTCGCAAGATCGCCGGTCGCGTGCGTGCGCTTGGCCTCGCCATTCATATCCGAGGAAACCAGCGCAAGTTTGCCGCCTTCGTTCATCGTCATGAAAAGGCGGTCGCCCGCCGCGCCGAACTGCGGGCTGGAACCTCCCCGGCTCACGCGGCTCGGTTCGCCACCCCGAGAGGGAACCACGTATATGCCGCTGTTCTCCGAGTACTCGGGTGAGGTCAGATATCCGCCCGAGCGCTTCTCGAATGTAATCATCGATCCGTCGGGCGAGAAGGCTGGCTTGGCGTAGTGGCCCGGTTGGGTGGTTACCACGCGGCGGTTTTGCCCGTCGGCGTCGGCGACTACGATTTCGCCAAGTCCCTCGTCGCTCCAGCGCACATAGGCAAGCTGGCTGCCATCGCGGCTGAAAGCGGGCCAGGCTTCGATCACATCGGCCGGATCGCCGGTCAGCGGCCTCGGAGCATCGCGCCCGCGCGCCGATTTGAAGTGCAGCCGCCCAAGGCTCTCGAACACCACCCGATTGCCATTGGGCGACATCACCGCGTATTTCGGCATGGTGGTGACAAAGCGGTCGGGCGCGACGTCGATCTCCGGATGCGGCGCGTCGGCGATGCCGCGCGTGTCGTCGATCCGAAACGGGATCACGGCGAAGTTCGATCCGTCGCGGTCGATCCGATTGATCTTCCCGCCCGCCCAGAACACGATGCTGCGGCTGTCGGGCGTCCAGTCCATGTTGGGATAGACTCCGGTGACCGCCCAGGTCTCCTGCACGTCGAGATCGAGCGCGTCGTAGATCATCCGCTCCTTGCCCGTCGCGATCTCCTTGATCCACAACTGCGAGGTGTCCTTGTCGCGGCGGACAAAGGCGATTTCCGTCCCGTCGGGCGAAGGCGCAGGGCGCACCGCGCCGCCATAGCCATCGACCGCGGTGGTGACTTCGCCGGTCGCCAGTTCGTGTTTCTCGATCGCGAAGATGCCCGCGTTGGAATCCTGCGCGTAGATGAAGGTGTTCCCCGGCGTGGTGTTGCGGGTGTAGTAGATCGCGCTGCCATCCGGCGAGAAGATCGGCTCTCCCAGTTCCTTTTGCAGGCTTTCATTGGCGCGCTTGACCACCTGTACGCCGCCCCCGCCCGAGACGTGGTACATCCAGACTTCGCCGGTGCCGAGCGAACGCTGCGTGGTGAAATGCTTCTTGGCCGCGATGAATTCGCCATCGGGCGACCATGTGGGCTGGTGGACGAGGCGGAAGCTCTCCTTGGTCACCTGCCGCTTATCCGACCCGTCGCGGTTCATCACCCAGATGTTGTCGCCACCGCCACGATCCGACGTGAAGGCGATCCGCTCGCCATCGGGAGAGAACCGCGGCTGCACTTCCCACGACAGCCCTTCGGCAATCCGAGTCGGCGTGCCGCCGGTGATCGGCATGGTGTAGATGTCGCCCAGCACATTGAAGGCGATGGTCTCGCCGTCCGGCGAAACATCGATATCCATCCAGGTGCCTTCATCGGTCTGGATCGGCACCTGCTCGATCGTCGCGCCGCGCGGCGCCTCGACGTCCCACTTCTCGTCCTTGTCGTGCTGCGCGAGCGCGATTGTTGGCATCGCGAGCATCGAGCCTGCGAGTAGGACGGTGCCAAAAGAACGAATGGCGGTACGGCGCATGAGTCTCTCCCTGTGTTGGAACGAGAGACTAGCGGGGCGAAAGGATATTGCTAGCCATCATTCGTCATCCCCGCGCAGGCGGGGATCCAGTGCGGAGCCACAACTGTCGAAGCTGGATTCCCGCCTGCGCGGGAATGACGAATTATGAGAACATCCCCTTCTTCGGCCCCAGATAGCCGAACAGATACGCCGCCACCTTCCGCATCTGGATCTCTTCGCTGCCTTCGGTGATGCGATAGCGGCGGTGGTGGCGGTAGATGTGTTCGAACGGCTTGTGCCGCGAATAGCCGATGCCGCCGTGGACCTGCATCGCCCGGTCCGCCGCCTCGCACACCAGCCGGTTCGCCCAGTAATTGCACATCGAGACCTTGTCCGAGATCGTCCGCTCGATTGCCTCGTGCGGCATGTTGTCCATCTCCCACGCGGTCTTGAAGATCAGCAGCCGAAGCATCTCGGCCTGCGTCGCCAGCTCGACCAGCGGGAACTGGATCGCCTGGTTGCGCGACAGTTCCTGACCGAAGGGCTTGCGGGTACGGGCGTATTTCACGCTCTCGTCGATGCAGAACAGCGCCGCACCGCAGGAAGACGCCGCCTGCCGAATGCGGTTCTGGTGGACGAAGCTTTGCGCCAGCGCGAGGCCGCGCCCCTCGACGCCGAGGATCGCGCTGTCGGGCACCCACAAGTCCTTCACCGAGAGGCGCGGGTGGTCGGTCGGCATGTTGAAGGTCCACATCCACTCCTCGATTTCGAGGCCTTGGGTGGGATTGGGGACGAGGAAACAGGTGATCCCGCTCGCATCGCCCGCTGCGCCGCCGGTGCGCGCAAACATCGCGCAATGGGTCGCGACATGCATGCCGGTGATCCACATCTTCTCGCCATTGATGAGCCAGCCATCCACGCCATCGCGCTCCTGTTTGACCGCATGGGTTTCCATGTGAGTGGCATCGGAGCCGTGATGCGGTTCGGTCAGGCCGAACGCGACCCGCCGGGTTCGCTCGAATCCGCCAAGGATGAACTCCTGCTTCTGCTCCTCCGTGCCCCACTGATCGAACATCGCGACGAACGGGAAATTGCCGACGATCGAGTGCTCGTTCTGAAGGTCGTTGTGGAGGCCGAGGCCTTTGCGGGCAAAGTGTTCGCGGATCACCGCCATCCAGAGGTTCGATCCGTCCTTGCCGCCATATTGCTTGGGCGCGGAAAATCGCCAGTGACCGGCAGCATCGGCGCGGCGAGTGGCTTCCCTGAGCAAGTCCTCCCACTCCTCGCGCGGCAACCCGCCCGCCTCGAAATCGGTCCGCGCCCATTCGCGGCGGTGGTCGAAAAAGCGGATATTGTCGTCCTGCTGCTCGAGCGGCTTGATCTCGGCCTCGATAAAGGCGTCGAGTTCATCGAGATAGGCCTGCAGGTCGGCGGGAATTGCGAAGTCCATTGTTCTTCCTCGCTTCTATTGAAACATTGCAGAGCGACTGCCCAGGCGGGCACGGGCTTCCTGCGTTCGCAGCAAGCCGGATCACAGCCAACGCTCCCGCGCGATGGCGAGAGCTGGGTACTTGGGCGAGTCAATAATCACCTTGGCCAACACCAATTGCTTTAGCCAGACCAGGGAGGAGTTCGATGCGAAGTCACCTTCGCTGCTCAAGATCCTTTGCGCCCTGTCTTCATCGAAGAAGAGATCGAAGCTCTCATTTCTCATCTCGCGCATGACTATACCAAGCGCGTTGCGAGCCACCGCTGCCTGAAAGCGGTCATGACCTTGGAGTTCGCCTTTGACGGAATTCAACCATTCAACGACTGCGGTTACCACCTCGATCGAAGCCGCTTCGCCGGCTTCGGTGTCGTCGGAAGCTTCGCCCCATTCAACCTTCTTTTCTCGCTCGGCTTTCGGCCACTCCTCCTCCAGCAGCATTAGTAGGTCCAGCTCCTGCTCGCTCGTCCGTCTCGAGATCACCACTCGCTCCAGCATCCGGTCCTGCCCGCTGCGCCAGTGCTCTGCCATCTTGAGACACCCCAGCGCCCACCACACGGTGCGGTGGATCAGCCAGTAGCGGAAACGCTCACGGTCCACTGCCACACCCGCCTCGGCTTCGTAGGCGGCGAAGTAGTCGTCAAGCGATCCAAGCCCCAGCGCGGGCCGGTCGTATCGGGCGAAGCGCCACACCGCCATGCAGCCGAAGGCGAGGTCCTCGTGCCGGTCGCCAAAATGCCCGAGCTCCCAGTCCAGCACGCCGGTCAGCTTGCCCGGCTCGGCGAGCAGATTGCCCATGCGGTAGTCGCCATGGACCAGCACCGGCTCGACAGGGTCCGGGCAATTGTCCTCCATCCATTTGAGGCCCAGCGCGATAATCGGACGGTCGCCGCCTGCGTCGCGGAATTGCTGTTTGAGATCGGCGATGGCCTGCCGGTAGTCCATCACCGGCACCGCTTCGGGCACGTCATTCTGCTTGATCGAGTGAATGCGCGCCAGGTCACGCGCCGCTTGCTCAAGCAGCGCATCGGCTTCGTCGAACACCAGGATTTCCTTGGGGTTGGGTGTCCCCGGCAAGGCCTGCATGACAAAGCCCGATCCGATCTCGTCCTCCGGTTCCAGTTCGACGACGACACGGGGAGCAGTCACACCAGCCGCATTGGCTGCACGGATCACCGCCGCCTCGACATCGTGGCCGTAGGGGCGGTCTTCCATGAATTCGAGCGTAGGCGCGCGGCGAAGCACAAAGCCGCCCCCGCCACTCCAGAAGTGCCAGCTTTCCATGGTCGCACCGCCCGTCAGGCGCTCCAGACCACGCGGCGCTTCGAGTCCGGCGCGTTTACACGCCCGCGCCAAGCCTTCGATCAATTCTTCAGGCGTAGCCGCCATCGCTTCCTTCTCTCCCCATTCACTGCCATGAGTGGCCCGAAATGCTGCCGATGGGCAAGCCGACAAATGCCAGTATCGAAACGGGAAACGCCATGAAGAAACGCCATATCGCCCTCGCCACTCTGGGAGTGCTCGCTATGGGCGCAGGCACCGCGGCCTATGTCGCGACGCCGACGATCCATGAAGGCAACCCCGGTGAAACGCCTGAGCTGGGCAGCTATGGCGAGTACGAAGTGGGAACCATCGAAGTCGCTATGGCTTTGCCCGACCGGGTAACGTTCGGAACGCTCGATCTCGCTACGGGCGGAGTGGAACCCGACGACCGCTCGCTGATGGTGCGGATGTATTATCCGGCGCAACAGCCCGACGGTGCAGACCCCATTACCTATTCTCACACCATGACGCCGCCGGCCATGGAGCCGGTGACGCTCGAGTATGCGGGACGTTCGTTCTCCGAAGCGTCGCCTCTCAGCGAAGGCAAGTTCCCGCTCGTCATCATGTCCCACGGGTTCAACGGCTGGAGCACCCAATTCAGCAATCTCGCCGAGCACATTGCTTCGCGCGGCTACATCGTCGCTACGATCGACCATGCAGACATGAAGCTGGAAGGCGTTGCCGACTTCCTCCTTTCCTTCAACCGCGTCCTCGCCGGCCGCTCGCTCGATCAACGGCAGGTGCTGGCGCAAATCCTTGCGGCAAGCGGTGATGGCGCGGAGGGATTCTACGCCCTGATCGATCCGGAGCAGGTCGGGATCATCGGCTATTCGATGGGAGGATATGGCGCGCTCGCGACAGCGGGCGGGGATTACGACTACGAGAATGGCCCCGTGTCCAATGTTCCTGCGGATGCGATTGCTCCGGTCAAAGCCGCAGCGGGCGAGGATGCCGGGATTGACGCCGTCATCGCCTTCGCGCCATGGGGAGGACAGCCGGACAACCGCGTATGGACCAGCGACACGCTCGGCAAGGTCACCGCTCCTGTGATGCTTGTCTCCGGCAGTCAGGACGATGTCTCCAACCATGCCGAAGGGGTCAGCTGGGTCTTCGACCAACTGACGGGCACAACCCGCCATATGCTGGTGTTCCGTGAGGCGCGGCACAACATTGTCGGCAACGCGTTCGAGCTGCCCGAGGATGCCCCGTTTCGTGCAATCGAATTTGTCAGCGAGCCGGTATGGCGGCAGGACCGGATTAACGGGATCAACCAGCATTTCGTCGCTGCGTTTCTCGACCTTCACCTGAAGGGCGACACCGACAAAGCCGGCTATCTCGACGTTCCCACAGCCAACGCCAATGACAGCGCGTGGGAAACCGGGTTCGGCGAGCAGCTCAACGGCAAATTCGCGGGCGAGGGTGAGCCGCAGCATTGGCGCGGTTTCCAGCGACGCTGGGCTGCCGGGCTGGAAATGTATTCCAAAGCGGCGGGCGAGTAGGAAGCCTTGGTGCGAGCCGAAGCCGCCCAAGTCCTCCGCCCGGATCGCTCCGGGCGGTCGTCCATGGAATTCGCTCGAGCTATTTGAGCTTCTTGCGCATCCGCTTGGCCCGGCTCTTTGGGCTTGGATGGGTCTGCAGCCATGGCAGGCCGCCACCGCCACCGCTCATTCCATCCAGCTTCTCAAGCGCGGTCGCGCAGGCCTCTGCATCGTAGTTCTTCTGCTGCATGAAATCGAAAGCATAGTCGTCCGCTTCCCTTTCGTGCTTCTGCGAATGCTGCGCGGTGACGACATCGCCAAAGAACCTGCCGAGTTCGGAATTCGAGATCCGCCGGACGCCGCCGCTGGCGGTACCGGCCACGCTCAGCGCCGCATCGCGCTGCAAGGCGCCCTGCATCCGCTTCTTGGTGTGCTTGCGTTTCACGTGGCCGATTTCGTGGCCGATCACATAACGGATCTCGTCGTCGGTGAATTCGTCCATCAGCCCGGCGAAGACCCGGATTGTGCCATTCGCCATCGCAAAGGCGTTCACGTCGCGCACGAGGTAGGCCTTGATGTCGAGATCGAGCCCGTCATGCGTTTCCAGGCCTTGCGACAAGGCTGCCAATCGCTGGCCGTACGGATCGTCGGGACCCGCGACCGGGTTCTTGCTGTCCATGTCCTCCGACATCTGGTCGAAGAACACTTTCATTTCCTCGTCCGAATAGGACGCAGCCTTCGCGACCTTCTTGGCCGAGTTGATGATGCCGCCCAGGCTCTGCGCGCCGGCCGGAGCGGCAATGCTCACTCCGCCAAGCAGCGCCACCATCGCGACGAATTCGCGCCGCGATGTGGTGCCGTCGTGATTGTCCATCCTGTCCTCCCGCATCGTCACAATGCAGGATGCATTATGCCGGAACGTTGTCCTTTTTGACAGTAATAACCTGCGGATAGGTGAATTCCTTCAACCCTTCCTTGCCGTATTCGGCGCCGAAGCCCGATTGCTTGTGCCCGCCAAACGGTGCGAACGGCGACAGGTGAAGGAACTCATTCACCCAGACGGTGCCGGTCTCGAGCTGTTCGGCAATCTCCACTCCCTTGTCCGGATCCGCGGTCCACACAGCACCGGCAAGCCCGTATTCGGAGTTGTTGGCGCGCTCGATCACTTCCTCTTCCGACGAGAACTTCATCAACGGCATGACCGGGCCGAATTGCTCCTCGGCCACGATCCGGGCGTCTTCCGGCGGATTGTCGAGGATCGTCAGCGGGACGAAATAGCCCGTTCCCGAAGGATCGGTGTCGCCGCCCAGCAGGAACTTGTAGCCGTTGTCCTTGGCGTCCTGGATCAGCTCGAGCACACGGTCGTACTGCTTCTTGTTCTGAATCGGACCCACGCCGGTGCCCTGCTCGGACCCGTCGCCGACCTTCACCTGCGCGGCGTAGTCGGCAATCGCCTGCGAAAGCTCGTCGTAGATGTCCTCGTGGATATAGACGCGCTTGGCGGCGATGCAGATCTGGCCGGCGTTCGAGAAGCTCGACCAGAACAACTGTTCGGCCACCTTCTTCGGGTCGGCATCGGGCATGACGATCGACGCATCGTTGCCTCCGAGTTCAAGCGTGATCCGCTTGAGATCGGCGCTGGCGCCTTCCATGATCTTCTTGCCGGTCGCGGTCGAGCCGGTGAAGGTGATCTTGTCGATGTCCGGATGCGCGGTGATCATCGGGCCGAGATCATCTTCACCGGTGATGATGTTGACGACGCCCGCCGGCATCTTGTCGGCGATCAGTTCGGCGATGCGCAGGGTGGTGAGCGGCGTGAACGGCGACGGCTTGAGAATGATGGTGCAGCCGGACAGCATCGCAGGCACAATCTTCTGGATCGCCATCATCACCGGGAAGTTCCACGGCACGATCCCGCCGACAACGCCCACGGGTACCCGGCGGTGACGATGCAAGCGCGTGTCGTCGTCCTGGATGATCTCTTCTTCGAGTTCGAGCGTCGATTGCGCAGCGGAGATACCGGCAGCGCCGTAGATTTCGCCCTTGGCCTGCTCGTGCGGTTTGCCCTGCTCGCTGGTCAGCAGCCGGAACAGCTCGTCGGCGTTTTCCTTGATCGCGCCCGAAATCGCCATGATCGCGGCGCGGCGTTCTTCGATCGGGGTCTTGCTCCAGGTCTTGAAGGCAGCGCGAGCGGCGGCAACCGCCGTGTCAAGCTCGGCCTGGCCGCAGGCGGGAACCTGCCCGATCACCTCCTCGGTCGCGGGGTTGAGCACGTCGAGCCATTCGCCGGTGTCGACCATCTCGCCGTTGATCAGGTTCTTGTACTGGGTGACCATGGTAGTTCCTCTCTCGAATCTGGTGCGGGGATTTCTCTCACCCGCGAAGGTGGACCTTCATGCGCAAAAATCAATCGCGAAATGCCTCGGCATCCTACGCCTCGCACGCCGACCTATCGCCTATCAGTTGCGCTATGCAACCCGAAGACTATGCAGGCGGGCAAGAGGAGACACCCCATGAGCGATTCCCAATCCGACTTCGTCATTTACGGCAGCCCCGTTTCGCCTTTCGTGCGCAAGGTCGCCGCCACCTGCCTCGAAAAACAGGTCCCGTTCGAAATCGAAGCCGTGAACGTGTTCGATCCGCCGCAATGGTTTCTCGATATCTCGCCGATGAAGCGCATCCCGGTGCTGCGCGACCGCTCGATTGCTGAGGAAGGGGTCGCAGGCACTGTTGCCGATTCATCGGCGATCTGCGCGCTGATCGAGAAGAAACACCCTGAACCTTCGCTCTACCCTGCCGATCCACACCTGCATGGCAGAGCGCTGTTTATCGAGGAATACGCCGATACCGCGCTCGCACCGGCGGGGGGACTTGGCATTTTCCGCCCGATCTTCTTTGCAATCAACCAGGGCAAAGAGCCCGATATCGAGACCGCGCGCGTCAGCTGGGCGACCAAGTTGCCCCCGGTGTTCGACTACCTCGAAGCGACGCTGGGCCAAGGAGAATTCATGGTCGGCGATACGTTCACCATCGCGGACATCGCAATCACGTGCTGTTTCATGCAGGTCGCGCTTGTGGCGGAAACTCCCATGGACGGTTGGCCGAACCTCGCAGCCTATCTGGAACGCATGCAGGCGCGGCCATCGATCGCCGGTCCATTCGCCAAAGCGGAAGGCTTTATCCGCAAGGCCTTGCCCGAGCGGATTAACCTGACTTAAGGGCCGAGCCCTCAGGTAAAGTTCTGCGCAACGCAGAATCGCGAGAGGGAAGTCTCTTATATGGCCAGCGAATGGTGCATCGGGATCATCGGCGGATCGGGCCTCTATGCGATAGAGGGCCTCGAAGACGAGCAATGGATCGCGATCGATACCCCTTGGGGTGAGCCCTCGGACGAGATCCTGTGCGGCAGCCTCGGCGGCGTAAAGGTGCGGTTCCTGCCGCGCCATGGCCGCGGGCATCCGACGACGCCATCCGAACTGAATGCCCGCGCGAATATCGATGCGCTCAAACGCGCCGGTTGCACCGACATCCTGGCAATTTCGGCCGTGGGTTCCCTTCGCGAAGAGATCGAACCGGGGCGGTTCGCGGTGGTCGAACAGTTCATAGATCGGACCTTCGCGCGCGAATCGACCTTTTTCGGAAGCGGCTTCGTTACCCATGTTTCGATGGCCGATCCGGTCTGTCCGCGCCTTTCGGAAATGGCGGCCAAGGCAATTTCCAAGGCCAAGGGCAAGGTCGCAACCGGCGCCACCTATCTGGCGATGGAAGGGCCGCAATTCTCCACCCGAGCCGAAAGCAGGATGTACCGGGCCTGGGGCGCGGACATTATCGGAATGACAGGTATGCCCGAAGCCAAGCTCGCGCGCGAAGCGGAACTGCCCTACGCTCTGATCGGCATGGCGACCGACTACGATTGCTGGCGCGACGGAGAGGAAGTCGATGTCGCGCAGGTGATCGAACAGATGCAGGCCAACGGCGATCTGGCGCGCGAAACGGTGAAGAATTTCATCGGAGGACTTCCGAAAAAGCGCGCCGCCTCTCCGATCGATACTGCACTCGACGATGCCGTGATCACTGCCCCTGAAGAGCACGATCCGGACATGCTGGCCAAGCTCGATGCGGTCGCAGGCCGGCTGCTGGCCTCGGACTAGAATTCGATCCGAAGCAAGCTGATCACAAGGCTTGCGCGAGAGCGATTGCAGGTCCAGATCGCTGGGAGTCGATTCAGCTTCAGGACTCGCGCCAACCCGTGACTTCGCCCGATCTGCCCCCGGTCAATTCGCACACGCTCGACCGAACGGAACTGCGCCGCGCGTTTCGCGCCGATGAGGAGTCCTGTATCGCAGAGCGACTGGATCAGGCCGGCCCGGCGTCGAAAGTTCGTGAAAAGGCAGTCGGACTGGCGATCCGATTGATCGAAGGTGCACGGGCGCAAAAGGCGAGCGGAGTCGACGCGTTTCTCCAGCAGTTCGGGCTCGACACGGAGGAAGGCATCGCCCTGATGTGCCTGGCCGAAGCGTTGCTGCGCGTGCCCGATCACGAGACCGCCGACGCACTGATCAAAGACAAGATTGGCAGCATCGATTGGGGCGAGCATCTCGGTGAAAGCTCATCGACCTTCGTCAACGCGGCGACCTTCTCGCTGATGCTGACGGGCGAAGTGCTCGAGCAACCGGACGAGCACCAGCGCGGCATGGGATCGACGCTCAAGCGCGCGATGAACCGGATGGGCGAACCCGTGATCCGGACGGCCACGCTGCAGGCGATGAAGATTCTGGGCGGCCAATTCGTGTTCGGGCGGACGATCGACGAAGCTCTCAAGCGCGCCAAGCCTGAGCGTGCGAAAGGCCTGACCCATTCCTTCGACATGCTCGGCGAAGCGGCAATGACCTATGCCGATGCCGCACGCTATCGTGCCGCCTATGGCCGCGCGCTCGACCGGCTGGCACAGGAAGCCGCGGGCGGGATTGGACCTTCCCCGGGTATTTCGGTCAAGCTTTCGGCGCTGCATCCCAAATACGACTTCTTCCATGCAGAGCAGGCGCGGGCGGAAATCGTGCCGATCGTCAAGGAGCTGGCGCTGAGAGCGCGCGACGCCGACATCCATTTCACCGTGGACGCGGAAGAGGCCGAACGGCTCGAACTGTCGCTCGATATCATCGAAACGCTGGTTGCCGACGACGATCTGTTCCTCCGACCGGACGGTTCGCGATGGGAGGGCTTCGGCCTTGCGCTCCAGGCCTATCAGAAGCGCGGCGTTCCGCTGTGCGACTGGGTGGCCAAGCTCGCCCGGCGACACGGTCGCAAGCTGTTCGTGCGCCTCGTCAAAGGCGCCTATTGGGACGCCGAGATCAAGGTCAGCCAGGTCGGCGGGTACAGCGACTATCCGGTTTTCACCCGCAAGCTGGCGACGGATGTAAGCTATCTCGCCTGTGCCGCGCGATTGTTCGAACACGACGATGTGATCCGCCCGGCTTTCGCCACGCACAATGCCTACACCATTGCTGCGGTAAAGGAGATGGGTGCCGGGCGCCCGTTCGAATTCCAGCGCCTTCATGGCATGGGTGAGGAAGTGTACGACGCCCTGCACAAGCTCGAAGGCAACTCTCCCACTCCGGTCCGAATCTATGCACCGGTCGGCGGGCACAAGGAATTGCTCGCCTATCTCGTCCGGCGCCTGCTCGAAAACGGCGCGAACACCAGCTTCGTCAACCGCATGGGCGATGCGGATTTCGCCGCCGAGGAGCTGGCTGTCGACCCGGTAGCCGAGCTCGCTGCCATGTCCCCGCGTCGCAATCCGGCGATTCCGCTGCCCGGCGACATCTTCGCGGACAGGCAAAACAGCGCGGGAATCGACCTCGCCGATCCTTTCGTGCTGGGGCCGCTACAGGCCGAACTCGACCGCCTGGCAACGCGGCAATGGACCGCCGAACCGAGCTTCCCCGCCGAAGAGGCGGGAGAGATCGCACCGATCACATCGCCGCAGGATACAGGCATCGATGTCGGCACGCGACGCGACGCCACCCCCGCCGAAGTCGATGCGGCGATCGCCCGTGCGCAAGCGATCCAACCCGGCTGGGACGCGTTGGGCGGCGAAAAGCGGGCGCTGCTGCTCGAAGAAGCGGCAAACTTGTTCGAGCAGCACGGCGCCGAGTTCCTTTCGCTGTGCCAGCGCGAGGCTGGCAAGACCCTGCTCGACGGCGTGCTCGAACTGCGCGAGGCGGTCGATTTCCTGCGCTATTACGCAAGCGAAGCCCGCCGCCAGTTTGGCGGCCCCACAATCCTCCCCGGTCCGACCGGTGAGGAGAACGCGTTGAGCCTTCACGGACGCGGAGTTTTCGCCACGATCTCGCCGTGGAATTTCCCGCTCGCCATCTTCATCGGCATGGCTTCCGCCGCGCTCGCCGCTGGCAACAGCGTTATCGCCAAGCCGGCCGAGCAGACGCCGTTGATCGCCGCGCTCGCGGTGAAGTTGTGCCACGAAGCGGGAATCCCGCCCGAAGCGCTGCAATTGCTCCCCGGCGCGGGCGAAGTGGGGCAAACCATAACCTCCGATCCGCGCATTGCCGGGGTCGCTTTTACCGGTTCGACGGAAACCGCACGGCTGATCAACCAGACGCTGGCCGCGCGCGAAGGGCCGATCGCGACCCTGATCGCCGAAACCGGTGGGCAGAACGCGATGATCGTGGATTCCTCGGCGCTGCCGGAACAGGTCGTGCGCGACGTGCTCGCAAGCTCGTTCCAGAGCGCAGGTCAGCGTTGCTCAGCCCTTCGCGTGCTCTACCTGCAAGACGACGTGGCGGACGAGATGCTTGAGATGATCCGCGGCGGTTTTGAAGCGCTCCGCATCGGCGACCCCGCCAACATTGCCACCGATGTCGGCCCGGTGATCGACGACGATGCCGCAGCCGCTCTCGAACGCCATGTGGCGAACTGCGAGAAGAGTGGCCGTCCGGTCGAACGGCTCGCCCTGGGTCGAGAGACCGGGAAAGGTCATTTCGTCGCACCCACCATCATCGAACTTGGTTCGATCCTCGACCTCAATCGCGAAAACTTCGGCCCAGTGCTGCATGTCGTTCGTTTCGCGGCTGACGATCTCGCGCGGGTGATCGAGGATATCAACGCCACCGGCTACGGCCTCACGCTTGGTCTTCACAGCCGGATCGAAGCCACCCGCCGGTTCGTCCAGCGACGCGCGCGCGTGGGCAATTTCTACGTCAACCGCAACCAGATCGGTGCAGTGGTGGAAAGCCAGCCCTTTGGCGGAGAGAGGCTATCGGGAACCGGTCCCAAGGCAGGGGGACCGCACTACCTCGCGCGCTTCGCGACCGAAAGGGTCACTTGCATCGACACGACGGCCGCGGGCGGCAATGCCAGTTTACTTGCAAGCTGAAACATTTGCGCGATAAGCAAGTCCTCATGAAACGCCTTCTCGTCCATCTTCTCGCTCTGCTGGCGCTCGTCTGGAGCGGCCCCGCGCTCGCCGACGTCCAGATCCATTTCCACTCGTTCAACGGATCGGTGCTGTTCGGGCGCTACCCACACACATTTATCGTGCTCGAAGGCGAACTCGAATCCACCGGGGAGACAGTCAACGAGAATTACGGTTTTTCGGCGCGCAAAGTGACCCCGGCCATCCTCAGCGGCCCGGTCGAGCATATGGTGTTGGCCGAGAGCGAAAAGAACGTCAAGAAGACCAACCGTCATTTCACGATCACGATCACCGACGCGCAATACCACCGGATAATCAAGGAAGTTCGCGCGTGGCAGAACGCGCCAGGCAAGTACTACGACCTCGAAAAGCGCAACTGCATCCACTTCGTCGGCGAAATGGCCAAGATTCTGGGACTGAAGGTCGACTATCCGAAAAAGATGCTCAGGCGGCCCAAGAAGTGGCTCAACCACGTGGCGGCGATGAACCCGCAACTGGGAGCGTCGGCGATCAAGTAGGATTTGCGCCACCGCAACCCTGCCGCCTCCCAGCGGTTCCGAATTCTCATGGGTTTCTGGAGAATACGTGCAACACAAGATCTACCTGGACGCCAACGAATTGCTCGAACTGTCCTTTGGTCTCGCCAATCGGATCGTCGAATCCGGCTTCGTCCCGACGCACATCGTAGGCATCTGGCGCGGCGGGGCGCCGATCGGCATTGCAGTCCAGGAGCTGCTCGAGTTTCGCGGCATTTCGTGCGATCACATAGCGATCCGAACCTCTTCCTATATGGGCATCGGCCAGCAGTCGCGCACCGTGAAGGTCTACGCACTCGGCTATCTGATCGACACGCTCAACGCCGAGGACGCCTTGCTGATCGTCGACGATGTTTTCGACACCGGCAGATCGGTCGAAGCGTTTATCGACGAATTGAAGAAGCGCTGCCGCCGCAACACGCCGACGACGATCAAGATCGCAACGGTGTTCTATAAGCCTTCCAAGAACCAGACGGCGCTGACACCGGACTATCACATGCGCGAGACCGAAGACTGGCTGATCTTCCCGCATGAGATCGATGGCCTGACCGCCGAAGAGATCAGGCAGCACAAACCATGTGCCGACGAGATCCTCAGGAAGGGAGCACGCTGATGGATAGCGCCTATCGCGAGAAGAGAGACGCATTCATTGCCGCGGTGCCCAAGGCGGAACTCCACTTGCATATCGAAGGCTCGCTGGAGCCGGAAATGATGTTCGCGCTGGCCGAACGCAACGGGGTGACCTTACCCTATGCCAGCGTCGAGGAAGTCGCGGCAGCCTATCGGTTCTCGAACCTCCAGGAGTTTCTCGACCTGTACTACCTCGGCATGCAGGTGCTGGTCGAGGAGCAGGACTTCCACGACCTGACCATGGCCTATCTCGAGCGCGTTCATCGCGACAATGTCGATCATGTGGAAGTATTCTTCGATCCGCAGGGACACACCGAACGCGGCGTCCCCTTCGATCGGGTCATCTCGGGAATTCTCAGAGCGCTGGCGGATGCGGAGGACCGGTTCGGCATCAGTTCAAAACTGATCATGTGCTTCCTGCGACATCTGAGCGAGGAAGCCGCTTTCGCCACGCTGGCGGAGGCCGAGCCGTGGCTGGATCGAATTGCCGGGGTCGGCCTCGATTCCTCGGAAGTCGGCCACCCGCCCGAGAAATTCGCCCGCGTTTTCGCGAAATGCCGGGATCTCGGTTTCAAGCTGGTGGCGCATGCGGGCGAAGAAGGCCCGCCCGACTATGTGTGGCAGGCGCTCGATACGCTGCGGATCGACCGGATCGACCACGGCAATCGCGCACTAGAAGACGAAGCGCTGGTCGAGCGCATCGTGCGCGACGGCTACACGCTCACCGTGTGCCCGCTGTCGAATCTCAAACTGTGCGTGATCGACGAGATTGCCGCCAGTCCGGTCAAGACGATGCTGGAGAGGGGGATCAAGGCGACGGTCAATTCCGACGATCCTTCCTATTTCGGCGGGTACATCAACGACAATTATCGCGCGGTCGCCAATGCGCTCGACATGACGATCGAGGAGATCGCGATACTCGCCGCCAATTCGTACGAAGGCTCGTTCCTGGAGCCATCCAAGATCCTGGAGAAGCGGGCGGAGATCGACCGGTTGCTTGCCATGCAGACGGCCGCTTGACGTCGTCGGTTACGAGACTCCCCCAGATAATTCCCTGCCCCCGCTTGCCCCGCCGCGCCGCTTCCGGAATCACTCCCGCATGGCGATTCTTTCCGACAAGTGGATCCGCGAGCAGGCCCAATCCAACGGCATGATCGAACCGTTCGAGGAGGCGCAGCGGCGCGACGGCTGCATCTCTTACGGACTATCCTCCTACGGCTACGACGCGCGGGTCGCGCCCGAGTTCAAGATCTTCACCAATGTCGATTCCTCGACGGTGGATCCCAAGAGCTTCGACCCGAAGAACTTCGTCGACCGCGAGACCGAAGTCTGCATCATCCCGCCCAACTCCTTCGCGCTCGCCCGCACGGTCGAGTATTTTCGCGTGCCCGAAGACGTGCTGGTGATCTGCCTCGGCAAGAGCACCTATGCCCGCTGCGGGATCATCGTGAACGTCACTCCGCTGGAGCCGGGCTGGGAAGGTCACGTGACGCTCGAATTTTCCAACACCACCCCGCTCCCGGCAAAGATCTACGCCAACGAAGGCGCCTGCCAGTTCCTGTTCCTCAAGGGCAATGAACGCTGTGAAACGAGCTACAAGGACCGTGCAGGCAAGTATATGGGCCAGCGCGGGGTGACGCTGCCGCGGTTGTGAAAGCGAGCATCGCGACGAGGCACGGTTTCCCAGCTTGCTTCGAGAGTTCACTTCGAGCGCGGAGCCCACGCCATCAGCGCTGATACTCCACGTGTCCTTTTCTAAGGTAGGTCGCCAATTCGAAGACATCGATCACACCGCTGATCAGCGTCGTGCCGATCACGTAGATCATGAACCAGCGAAGCGGCTCCGAGTGACTCCCGGTAGCGAGCTCCAGCACCAGATAGGGCACGATGAGCAACCAGTGCGCATGCCCAAGTGGGCCCATCAACTTGGAAAATGGTGAGCGCTTGTGGATCCGGCTTGCAATCAGGCCAGACAAGACTCGCCCAAGCAGGATAATCGCACCGGGAAAGGTCTGAATGAAGATCAATCCTCCGATGATCTGCGGCAGGGGGTAGAATGTCGCCCAGATCCGTATCCGCAAGGGGAGCGTCCCCATATCGTTGAACCAGGTGATGACGTCTTTGACGATGCTCATGCTCGAAGGCCCCTGTATTGGCAGATTGGACTGGTCGCGCTCTAGGCCGCTGCAATCTGGTAGATGCGCTCCTTCGGGAGCGCCGCATCGGTTGCTGCACGCGCGACTTCCAATGTGGCATTGTCGGCGAGGCTGGGATGGCCGCTGCCAAACGGAGGGGCGGGATTGTATTCGAGGATCAGCTCGATCATCCGGCCGGCGTCGTTTCCAGCGAGCAGTCCTGCGACCGTCAAACCAATATCGACTCCTGCGGTAACACCACCCCCGGTGCATCGATTGCGATCGATTACAACGCGCTCCTGCACGGGCGTGGCTCCGAACACGTCGAGCGTGTCGATTACCGCCCAATGGCTCGCGGCCTTGTAACCTTCCAGCAAGCCAGCCTTCCCAAGCAGCAGAGAGCCTGTGCAGACCGCGACAATCCACTTGGCCGTAGCGCCCTGCCGGGCCAGAAATTCCATAGTCGCTTCGTCTTCGAGCGCATCGATCGAAGGCGTACCTCCGCCCGGCACCAAGAGGACGTCGGGAGCGGCCGTCGCCGTTTGGAACGTTGCGTCAGCCATTATCGCCGCGCCGGAATCGGTAGGATTGGCACCGGGAATGCGAGCGACGATCTCGGTCTTCGCCCCCGGCATGTGCGCGAGCGGCTGGAGCGCGCCGATCAGGTCGAGCGTCGTAAAACCGGGATAAATGAGAGACTGAATCAGCATGTCGGTGGCCTTTCGCTTGCATTTTGTACTGTTTCGTACATAAATAATCCGGAGTCAATTATTATATGCGAAATGGTACGTAAATGAGCGAAGCACCCCGAAAACGCGGCAGACCGCCCAGCATAGACAGCGCCGCCGCCATGCAAGCCGTAGTCGAGTTGTTCCGGGCCAAAGGCTTCGCTGCCGTGTCGCTCGACGATCTGTCCGACGCTACGGGGCTAAGCCGCCCGAGCCTCTACCGGTCGTTTGGAGACAAGCTGTCGATGTATATGGCGGCGATGGACGCCTTTGGCGCTCAGGTGGAGCAAGCTGCAGTGCCCGCCCTGTTGCGGGAAGGGGACTTGAAAACGGCGCTATCCGAGTTTTACGACGAGATGCTTGCGATCTACTATCGCGATGACAGCATAGCCGCCGGTTGCCTCGTCTACGGCACGGCACCGGGCAGTGCGGACCTGTCTGCCGTGAAGTCTCGCCTGTTTGCATCGATCGAACAGCTAGATGATGCGATGCGTGACCGTATTGTCAGGTCCTTTCCCGATGCCGAAGAGGGTATAATCAACGCGGCGGCGCAGATCGCCTCGAACACCCTCATGGCATTCTCCGCCCGCGCGAAGTCGGGTGCGCCCAAAGACGAGCTCTCGGTTATGGGTGCGCAGAGCGCGCATGCCATATGCACCTTGCTGGAAGACACGTAAGCACAAGGTGCGGGCAGCCTGCGAATGCTCGCTCAACGGGGCCGAGACCCCAACGGTTTCCGAACTTCCCGGCTGGCACTTCGCGTTTTCCTACATCGCCGCCCGCTGCCATGATCCCCCTCCATGTCGAAAGCGTTCATCTTGGCTCCGGATGCCGTAAGGCAAGCCGGCGACTGGCCGAGCACCGGCCGGCAAGGCAGCGAGCTTTGCGGACCGATTTTTCTTCTCCTGGACCGTGTAACATGCGGTCCATGTGTGGCTCAGCAGCGACGAACCGAGTGATGCGCTCTGCTTCCGATAGGCCTTTGACTCCTGCCAATCGCACGCCCATGGCAGCGGCCAAAGGAGAATGAACATGGCTGACCCCGAATTCGACATCATCGTCTATGGTGCCACCGGCTATACCGGTCGCCTCGTCGCCGAGTATCTGAGCAATCACTACGGCTCTTCCGACAACGCTCCCAAATGGGCGATGGCGGGCCGCTCGCAGGACAAGCTGGAAAGCGTGCGCGACGAGATCGGTGCACCCGCCGATACGCCGCTGGTGGTCGCCGATGCCGAGGACATGGCGAGCCTCGAGGCGATGTGCGAGCGGACCAAGGTCGTTCTCACCACGGTCGGCCCGTATCAGCTTTATGGCGACAACCTCGTCGCCGCCTGCGTCAAGACCGGGACCGACTATGCCGATCTGTGCGGCGAACCGGCATGGATGGCGGAGAAGATCGCGGAGCATCAGGAGGAAGCTGCCAAGACCGGCGCGCGCATCTGCTTCTCGAGCGGGTTCGATTCGATCCCGTTCGATCTCGGCGTGCTGATGACGCAGAAGGTTGCGAAGGAGCGCTTCGGCAAGCCGGCCCCGCGCATTCGCGGGCGCGTGCGGGCAATGGCCGGCACCTTCTCGGGCGGGACCGCCGCGAGCCTCGGCGCGACGATGAAGGCAGCGGCCAGGAACCCCTCGATCATCAACGTCCTGCGCGATCCGTTCGCGCTCGCTCCGGGCTTCGACGGGCCGAGCCAGCCGACCGGCATGATCCCGATGTACGAGAAGGACCTCGACAAATGGGCCGCGCCGTTCGTGATGGCACCGATCAACACCAAGAACGTCCACCGCACCAACTTCCTTGCCGGACATCCCTATGGCGAAGACTTCCAGTATGACGAGATGATGCTCACCAGCCCCGGCGAAGCGGGTAAGAAGATGGCCGAAGCCGCTGCCGAGATGATGAAGAACCCGTTCGGTGCAAAGCCGCCCAAGCCGGGCGAAGGGCCGAGCAAGGAAGAGCGCGAGAATGGCTTCTACGACGTCCTATTCGTCGCCGATATGGGCGACGGCAAAGTGGTCCATTACGGCGTGAAGGGCAAGTACGATCCGGGATATGGTTCGACCAGCCGAATGCTGACCGAAACGGGGATCGCGCTGCTGTCATGCGACAAGCCCGGCGGTGTCGGCACTCCGGGCTACTTCCTCGGCGAGGCTCTGGTGAAGCGGCTTGAAGAACACGCCGAACTCACTTTCGCAGCGGAAAATTGAGCACCCGAGGCACAAAAAAGCGGGCGATCGGAATGAACCGATCGCCCGTCAGGGGGTCACTGGGAGGGTGATTTAGAAGCCGAAGCGCACGCTCGCGCGAACATTGCGGCCCGGTAGCGGGACGAAGTCCTTGGTGAAGCTGGAGTGGCGTCGGCCGGTCACATCGAACAGGTTTTCGCCGGCAATCTGGACAACGACGTTCCGATTGTTTGCCAGAGGACGCCACGAGAGATAGGCGTTCACGAAGGCAAAATCGTCGGTCGGGGTCTCGAACTCGGCAACGTCGTCCTGTTCGCCGAACCACTGGACTTCACCGCGCAGGGTGAACGCGTTGTACTCGCCTTCGAGTGCACCCAGCAGGCTCACCGGCGGGATACGCGGG